>Ga0209317_1000240_pt1 | contig 74352 bp, 53 predicted proteins | sample RifGroB2_FD_183994 | JGI IMG/M metagenome (GOLD analysis project Ga0209317, IMG submission 183994) | Soil microbial communities from Rifle, Colorado, USA - Groundwater B2 (SPAdes) (version 2) | ecosystem: Environmental > Terrestrial > Soil > Unclassified | place: Rifle, Colorado | collected...
CTTCGGCGCCCTTTGCCACTTCACTCAAGCTATCAATGAAGGCCTCACTTCCCAGGAGAATTTGGCACCTTAAATCCCTTCGTGTAAATTCCCCGCCGCTTGCGGCGTAGCTTGGTTTTTGGTAGTTTGGCTGCATGAGCGATTACATACACAAAAGCCACAACGTGACGGTTTTGTTGTATCACCTGGTGTTTCCAGCCAAATACAGGCGAGTAGTCTTTGACGAAAAGGTTGATGGCGTTCTCAAAGACGTCTGCCTGGATATCGAGCAACGGTACCGGATCAAGTTCCTAGAAATTGGGACCGATGCTGACCGCGTTCATTTTTTGGTGCAATCGGTTCCTACCTACACGGTCACGAAAATAGTGATCACGATCAAGAGCTTGACTGCACGAGAGATCTTAAAACGGTGCCCACAAGTAAAGAAGAAACTTTGGGGCGGTGAATTTTGGACCGACGGATATTTTGCCAGCACTGTTGGTAAGCATGGGAACGAAGATAAGATAGGGGCCTATGTGAAGAGCCAAGGGAAAGCCTACCAAAAGATCCATGCTGATTATGCTGATCGACAGCTCGAGCTGTTCTGAACTCCACCAATACCCCGCTGCTTGCGGCGGGGTCGTTTATTCCTCCCATATCGATCTGGCGTTTATGCCATACACTGCTCCGGCTTCTCATAATGTTGAAAAGCAAGACTTGACCCCCAGGCTTCTCAGTAACCAAAACCGGCTACTATCCTGCCCGCTTCACCGGCGTCCTTGAGCCTGGCGGCATCCTTGTCTTCAACCCGGCTCTAACCACCCTCAAGCCCGCCACGGTCGATCTGTCGGTGCAGACGGATAGCCCCTCTTACCGCAAGGGAGATACCGTAGGGGTCTCCGTCCTCCTCCGCAACAGCGAAACTACCGCATACTCGACATTGCTTCGTGTGAAAATCGCCGACCCTTCCGGCGCCACCATCTTCGAAAGCAGTGCCGCTGTCCCGCTGCCCGAGGACGGCGTAATGGCGCAGGACTTCAGCGCAGCGCTCCCCGTGACGGTTCAGGGAGGGGAGTACGCGATTACCGCCGAGCTTTTCGACGTAAGCGGCAGGAATATCGGCTTTGCCCGCCAGACCTTCGGGGTGGCCACGAGCCGGATCAACGTCACACCGACGCTGCCTGCCGCCTTTGGGGTCGGGGCAAACGACGTGACCTTTAGTCTCGCCAATACCGGCGACCTCCCGGTCGAAAGCGGCGCTCTCGAGGTAACCCTGAAGGACCCGGACGGTGTCGTGATTTCCACCGCTTCGCAAACGTTCGCCCTAGGCCTCGGTCAAAACCATACGATCAACATGACCTTGTCGATCCCGTCCCTTAAGTTCGGCACCTATACGCTCTCCTACACGCAAAGGGATGAGACGGCGAACGGGCTGGCGAAGGAGATCGCGCTGCCCAACGGCGTCGGCATCAGCGCGCTCTACGACAATAACTCGCACAGGGTCAGGAATACCGCCGGGCTCACCGTGGTCGTCACCAATACCGGGCGCTTTAATCTCGACTCCGCAGGTGCGGGACTTCCGGTGTCCGTATCGGTCCCTGCTGCGGGGTACTCGGAAACGAAGATGCTTGTCCCTGCTCCGGCTGTCGGCAATAGCGCAGGAAGCATGCTGCTCTACAGTTTCGTCATTCCGGAAACCGTCACGGCGGCGCAGCACGGCACACGCATAACTGCCTCCTTGCCGTCCGGGTCGGCCAGCGTTCAAACAACGCAGTTGGCCATCACCGAGTCGTCCCTTTCCCTGGCACCGCTTGAACCGGCATGCAATGCGGGGGATGTCATCCGTCCTGTGGTAGCCAACGATGGCGGGGTGGATACCACGGTCCAGTACCGGGTAAGCCTCTACGACGCGAGATCCTCGCTTATCGCGGAGACCGCGAACGGTGCAACCGCCACCGCCGGCTCCACCTTGCCGCTTGAGGTTGCAGTCCCAGCGGGGGCTGTAGACGGCAACTACCGGCTGGAGGTGAATTACAAGGATCTGAAAACCGGGAAGGAGCAGCTGGTTACCAACGCCCTGACCGTAAACGGCGTGAAGGGGTCTCTCCAGGTCCAGACCAACAAAGAGAACTATCTGCTGACCGAGACCATTACCGGGCTTAGCGCAATCACCAACAGCGGGACTGGGCTTGCCGGCGGCAACCTTCATCTGGAGGTTACGACCGGGGCCGGAGTGCAGAAGACCAAGACCTGGACTACCAAGGCCGATTTCCAGACCTCCCCCCGCAGCGGTGTCGACACCTATGGGGTAAATGACTGGATCATCCCTGATGACGACTTCAGTGGCTCGGCAATCGATCCCAACCGCTGGGGATATGGTGGAAATGTCTCCATGCAAAACGGGAAAATCTTCATCGACAGCAGCTCGACCTCGTCTGGGCTATGGAGCAACTGGCTGCTGGAAGGGGACTTCGACATCGAAGTCGAGTTCCATTCCAGCACCAGCGTCGGCAACCAGGGTCCGCAGTTTTCCGTCAGTTCCAGCACTTTGTTCGCAGTGGTGCACAACAACAGCGCGTCGGGTTGGACCGGCGATATCCGCTTTGGTGGAGGGCAGATTTACAAGGCTGTCGGGGGATACGCGACTTCAGGGCGTTACAGGATGGTCAGGACGGGAACGACGAACCCCGCTGGAGCGACCATTCTGCTTCAATACTGGAACGGCTCTTCCTGGAGCGAGATAGCAAGCGGTTCAAGCACGTTGGCACAAGAGCCGGTACAGGTCGCTTTGTACCCGTGGAGGAGCGGCATCGGTACCGGTCCCAGCGCTGCCTATGACAATTTCAAGGTGAATTCGGGGCGGGTAAAGTCGCAAAACCAGAGTGTGGATTCGGTGCGGTTGCTGCCGCTAGACGACAACTTTGATGACGGGGTGTTCAATGAGGACAGGTGGCTGAGCGCCAATGGCCCGAAACCGATCGAATCCTCCGGGGCATTGCGTCTGCAGGGCAGTGCCACAACGCAAACGCATGCCATTCATCTTCGTTCCAGGCTCCCTGGAGATTTCAGTGCCGTTGCTGCCTACAGGAATTTCGCAGCCCAGCCTTCAGGATCGTCCAAGGGTGAGTTCGCTTTGATGGCGGCTATTGATGCAGAAACACCGGAAACTCAGGGAACGGCTTTCTATGTGCTGCGAGGTTCCGATTCCACTTCCAGGGTTGGAGGACAATATGTCGTCGGCCTGTCCAACGTCGGCGCCAGTTACTTTATCGGAAGGAACGTGGAATACCCTTCGCACTCGGGCATGTTACGACTGACAAGGGGCGGGACCACCGGCTACGACGAATACTGGGATGGTAGCGGCTGGACGGCAAATCACGCCAATACGATGATGAACCCGGGACCGGCTCTCATACTGCTTTCCGCCTATACTGAGACCAATTACCCAACGGTTCAGGTCGATATCGATAAATTCTCCACCAACAAAGGGACCTATGCCGCCACCGGGAAGATATTCCCGAAGCATGACAGCGGTATCAGCGGTAACAGATGGGGCAAAGTGCTTTATACGGCGGACCTCCCCGCCGGCACTTCTATCAGCATACGGACCCGGACCGCGGAAACCGAGGCCGGGCTGCCGGGCGCCATCTGGAGCAGTTATACGACTGGAAGCGGCTCCGCCGTGAGCAGCCCGGCGGCACGCTGGATCCAGATCGAAGTTCATCTTACCTCTGCCCACAGCTACATGACCCCGATTCTGCGTGACCTCACTGTCACGTACCAGACCAATCCCGGCGAGGTACTCTGGGAGGCCGACCTTCCCGCGGCACTGCTGCCGGGTGCGGCGACCGAAATACAGAGCACCATCGGTGCGTTGGGCATGATCGGCAATTTTACCCTGAGCGGGATTTTGACCTCCGGCACCGGTCAGACGATTGCGTCGGCGGACTCTTCCTTCCATGTCGAGGCGGGCAACATTCAGGTCGCCCTGGTAACGGATAAAAAGAGCTATCGTCCTGGTGAGACGGTGACGGTTTCCGGTGAGGTACGTAACCTGTCCGGCATTGCCACGAACGGGATTACTACGCGGGTCCTGGGGGCTTTGGGAGTGGTTAACTTCCAGGAAAGCTATGACCTCGCCGCAAACAGCGTACGTCCCTTCACTTTTACCACCACGGCTGGGAACATTGGCAGCTATCAGTTTTCTGCAACCGTCACCCAGAACTCCGCAACGGTGGCGGACGCTGCGGCACAGTACGAAGTCGCCGCCCCGTCACTGACCGCACTCCTGAACCTGCCGGATTCGGTGGGGAGTGCACCGTTTGCCATCTCCTTGTCGCTTACCAACACAGGAAAGGTTGCCGCCTCAACCAGGGCGCTTGTGACCGACGACGGCGGCAACACCGTCGACGACCGGAGCGTGACGCTGGCGGCCGGAGAAAACAGGGTATTGCAGTACACCCGGCAGATAGCAGCTTCCACAACCTACTCCGCGACTCTCGGCGGCGATCTGAACCAGACCTTTACCAGGAAGGTCCTCTACATTGCGCCGGTGACCGACATCGGTGTCAGCGGGAAGATCGCGGTGGACAAGGTGGCGTACAACCCGAACGATCCCGTGACGCTGACGGCGACGGTCAGCGCTGCCTCGGCCATGGAAAACCTCTCCACTCTGGTAGCGGTTGCCAACAGCGCCGGCCAAGGGGTTTACTCCGCCAGGTCGGCCATCACGGCTCTCAACCAGGGGCAGACTGTAACCGGTAGAAGCTACTGGAATACCGGCAGTTACCCGGCGGGGACCTACCTGGTCACCCTGCAAATCCTGGACGCAGCAGGTTCGGTGCTCGGGAAAGCAACCTCTCCGCTTGTCATCAGCAGCACCATGAAACCGAGCGCGCTGTTACGGGGGAGGTTGACCCTGGACAAGCAGAGTCTTCTTGCCGGGGAGACGGTGAATCTCACCTACGAGCTCTCCAATACCGGAAACGTCGATCTGGCCGATGTCGCGCTTGCCATTCGTACATTCGACCTGACGGAAGAGAGGGGCTACGACGCGATCAGTGACCGGACCACCTTGGCTGTCGGGGCTTCCTCAAGCAACAGCGGCAGCATCGACACCCGAAGCTACAGCGCAAAGGACTACCTCGTTGTCCTCTCTGCAACCATTGCCGGGGTGGAGGAGACGCTGGCGGGAAGCTACTTCCGGGTGGAAGGCGCGCCGTCCGTACCGGCTCTTGCGGGACCGGCCATCGGTAGCGATGTGGAAACCCTGACCCCGGCGCTCACGGTAAGTAACGCCGCCGATCCAAACGCGGACAAGCTGGGCTACCAGTTCGAAATCTATGCCGACAGCGGCCTCGCCGCGCCGGTCACCTCGGGTGTCGTATCCGAGATGGCGGGGAGCACCTCATGGGCGGTTCCGGCTCCGCTTACCGAAAACAAAACGTACTGGTGGCGTGTTCGCGCCTTCGACGGTCTGCTTTACGGTCCGTGGATGGCCACTGCCTCCTTCCGGGTCAACGCGGCCAACGATCTCCCGTCGGCGCCCAGCATAGCGAGCCCCATGGATGGGAGCCAGGTCGCCGTATTCACGCCGCTGCTCAGCGTCGGCAACGCCGCGGATCCGGACAGCGCAAACCTTACCTACAACTTCCAGATCGCCACTGATCCCTCCTTCACCCAGTTGGTGGCTTCCGTACAGGGGATCGCCGGCGGCGAGGCGACCACCTCCTGGACCGTTCCCGAAAACCTGCAGGAGAACGGCACCTACTACTGGCGCGCCCAGGCCGATGACTGGCTCATCGAGGGCCCCTGGTCGGCAGCGGCACGTTTCATGGTGAACACGGCCAACGAGGCTCCCGCTATGCCGGTAGTCGTTGCTCCGGCGAGCGGAGCCACCATCACAGCCCTTGCAACGGATGCCGTTGCCGCCAACAGCAGCGACCCCGATTCGTCCGCGCTATCTTACTACTTCGAGGCCGACACGGTGCCGACCTTCGATTTGCCGCACATCCTCCGCTCCGGCAGCGTGACCGAAGGGGGAGGGACCACGTTCTGGCGGTTGAGCGGGCTCAATGACAACACGTGGTACTATCTGCGCGTCAAGGCCGGCGACGGCACGGCTGACAGCCCGTGGTCCGAGTCATCCAGGTTCTTCGTCAATACCGCAAACGACCCGCCGACCACCCCGATTCTGGCCAATCCATCCAGCGGCGGCGCGGTCAATGTGCCGGCTCCCGCCTTGTCGGTCCACAACGCCAGCGACCTCGACGGCGACCTCCTGAGCTATGCGTTCGAGGTCTATGGGGATGAGGCGATGACCAACCTGGTGGCAAGGGGAGACGACCTTGCCGAAACGACCGGGGTAACGGCGTGGCAAATGCCGGTGAACCTCACCGAAAATCAAACCTACTACTGGCGTGCCCGGTCCTTTGACGGTGCGCTCTACGGCGACTGGATGCCGCCCGCTTCGTTCACGGTTAACACCGCTAACGACGCCCCGGACGCCCCCAAGCTTTCTTCACCCGCAGATGGGAGCAGCGTGGTGACGCCCATGCCCACGCTGGCAGTCGTGAACGCCGTCGACCCCGACAGCGACAACCTGACCTACGACTTCGAGATCTTCTCGGGCGGCTCGGTGGTTGCCGGTATTGCCGGCGTGACGGGTGATAGCTCGGGCATTACCACATGGACGCCCGGCACTCCACTTGCCGACAATACGATTTACCAGTGGAGGGCGAGGGCGTACGACGGCGACAGCTACGGTCCCTGGACGGCCATGGCGACCTTCACCGTCCACATACCGATTACCAGCATAAATGCCACGGTGGATTTCGATCCGGACACGCTCAATAAATCAAGCAAGGGGAGTTGGGTGGTGGTTTACCTGGAGCTACCGGACGGCTATAAACCCGTGGATGTCGATATCTCGTCGATCCGGCTCGAAGGGATCATACCGGCCGAGACGCGGCCCTATGGCATCGGTGACCATGACAAGGACGGCATTGCCGACCTCATGGTCAAGTTCAAGCGGAGCGACCTGATCAACCTGCTGCGCGAAGGCGACAGCGTCCCCGTGCAGGTGACGGGCAAGGTGGGTGCCATGTTGTTCGAAGGGGTGGATGTGATCAGGGTGATTAAATAGAAGGAAAAGAGAGTAAGAATTTTCGATGACCAAGAGAGGGCCGGGCGTACACCCGGCCCTCTTCGAAACGGGGGAGGGGGACAAGCTACTTCCCTTCAGGAACGGCTTCCTTCATGTATCGTTGAAGAAGTGATTTGGGATGAGAGCCCAGACAAAGCAGGGAGTTGCGTACTGATCAGAGGCGGGAAAGAAAATTATCGCGATCGGTGTCGTTGTGGAAAATCTTTCACCCGCTCGATACCGCGGCAAATGATGCGGTGGATGGCGCCAGGGGGGGTATGCGCTTGTCGAGGCAGTCAGCTTCATTTGCCTGTCTTCCAAACGCATCCGGCGGCGTCCGCTTCCATTTGCCTGTCGCCCAAATGCATCCGGCGGCGTCCGCTTCCATTTGCCTGTCGTCCAAATGCATCCGGCTGCGTCCGGCTCCATTTGCCTGCCGTCCAAATGCATCCGGCTGCGTTCGGCTTCATTTGCCTGTCGTCCAAATGCATCCGGCTGCGTCCGCTTCCATTTGCCTGTCGTCCAAATGCATCCGGCTGCGTCGAAATCGGGCACTAACCTCGATTTATTTTCGATGATGAGTGTACCGATTATCCGACACATTAAGATTCGAGCCTACGCGACACCATACGACCCTGCGTTCACAGACTACTTTACCCAACGTGCCAAATCACGCCGGGAAAGCAGACGAAACATGGGGAGTATAACCGCGTGTGCCCGACGTGCTATCTAAACGATGAAGACGGGTCGAATGGCCGGGTCGCACTGGCCTTGGGTTAGGCCTGGAGGGAAGGAGGTTACACATGGTAGCGCGTTGTGAGGAAACATCGGTCGTTCACAGAGGCGAAGAACCGGTGGCCACGAAATTACAACGTATAGCGGAGAATGCCTCACCTCGCCAACGCGAGGATAGAATGGACATGAGCCGTATACGGGGCCCGTACGTACGGTTCTGGGAGAGGGATGAGGCGAACCTGATCAGTTCGCCTCACCCTACTCGATTGCGCAGTTATGAAACAGTTATAGAATCGGATACCCCCCAACATTTTACCGTGGGTGACGTTTAGCCTCCCCAACCCCAGCCTCCCACTTCCCCCCCGAAGGAAATCCACTTTGAATTTCTCGCTGTGACAGTTTGACATCCATGACAGCGCACCTTTCCGATCGCAGGAGTAAAAAACTCAGCACACTATCATCCGTTTCCTGAGCACTCCACAGCGACCTCACCCCCATCGAGACACCCGCTTTTGCCAAGTTGCTGCAAGGAATTCCCGCAATCTTTTGTAGGGTTTTTACTGGCAATGACAAACCGCCAAGGGGTGGAATAATGGTGGCGTATTAAAGAACACACATCCGCATCGAGGGCCACGGGGAGCGGTATGGGCCGATAGGCTACCGTTTCTGAATTAAAACGGTTCGAAATTGAGGTGACAGCATGGCACCGTCCGGAACATTAGCCATAAATGGAGGAACTGCGGTGCGTACCGCACACTTTGCACCCTGGCCTTTTTTCGATCAACGCGAGGTTGCGGCCGCTATGGCTCCTCTGCAATCGGGACGAACCAATTACTGGAGTGGCGAGGAGGGGCGGGAGTTCGAGCGCGAATTTGCAGCCTTCGCCGGTTGCAAGTACGCCATTGTCCTCGCCAACGGCACAGTTGCGCTGGAACTCGCCCTGTACGCCATAGGGGTCGGTCCCGGGGACGATGTGGTGGTGGCCAGCCGCACTTTCATCGCCTCGGCCAGCTCCGTAGTGATGCGTGGTGCAAGGCCGGTGGTGGCCGACGTGGATCCGGTGAGCCAGAACATGTCAGCGGCGACCATCCGGCGTGCATTGACCCCGCGTACCAAGGCGATCGTGGCCGTTCACCTGGCAGGCTGGCCCTGCGACATGGACTCAATCATGGAGTTGGCACGGGAACACGGCCTCAAGGTGATCGAGGACTGTGCGCAGGCCCACGGAGCTTCCTACAAGGGGCGGCCGGTGGGCTCCCTGGGTGACGTGGCGGCCTTTTCCTTCTGCCAGGACAAGATCATAACCACCGGGGGCGAGGGAGGGTTGCTCACCACCAATGATGAGGAGCTATGGCGCAGGGCTTGGGCCTATAAGGACCACGGCAAGAGCTTCGATGCGGTCTACAATCGGCCGCACCCGCCCGGATTCAGGTGGCTGCACGAGAGTTTCGGTACCAACTGGCGCTTAACCGAATCGCAGTCGGCGATTGGCAGGGTGCAGCTCGGGGCACTCCCGGAATGGAGCCGAAAACGGAACCGTAATGCCGCCCTGCTTAGCGAGGGGTTTGCCCGTATTCCCGCCCTGCGGGTGACCATACCTCCCGAGGGGATCCGTCACGCGTACTACAAATACTACGCCTTTGTCCGGCCCGACCGGTTAAGGAGCGGCTGGGACCGGGACCGGATCATGAACGCCATAACGGCCGAGGGGGTCCCCTGTTTCAGCGGCAGCTGCAGTGAAATCTATCTGGAGAGGGCCTTCGAGGGGCTGCGACCTGATAAGCGGTTGCCGGTCGCCAAAGAACTCGGGGAGACAAGCCTCATGTTTCTCGTGCATCCGACCCTCTCAGACGCCGATATGGCCGATACCTGCCGGGCCGTAGCAAAGGTTTTCCTGAAGGCGGATTTGAGAGGCAAACCAGGCGTTGCGCAAGATGCCGTTACCGCGCCGGCAACCCAGCCAGATTTCCCTGCCAGGTTTGGATGACGAATTTGAAAGGCCATGCATTGACGTGATGTCTACTTCGAATCAGGTGGGGTAAATTGTGGATTCTATTTCTGCACAAACAGGCGACGGCAGCGAGTCCGATTCCGTCACTGGCGGCATGGCAAACAGGCTGTTTGCCCCGTCGGCACAGAAGCGTCTGCTGTTCTTCTTCCTATCGGATGCGCTTCTTATCGCGCTCTCCCTCTATCTTGCTTTCAACTTCCATTTTAATCTCTGGCTAGAGTCCCGCTCTCTGCTGCTGATCTCCCAGGCGCTTCCTTTTTTCATATTGGTCAAGCAGGCAACCTTTGCCGTCTTACGCGTCTACCGGATCAACTGGCGCTTCGTCGGCATCAACGAGCTCCACACCATCGGCGTGGCGATTCCGACCGCCCAGATGATTCTTATGGCGCTTTTCCTGCTGCCGACTCCGAGCTTTTTGCCCACCCCCCTTTGCGCCATCTCCTTGCCGAGCAGCGTTTTCTTCCTGGACGGCATGCTGTCGTTTCTCTTCGTCTGCGCCCTGCGCATTTCCCGCCGCGTTTTCTTCGAGATCCTCCTGACCAAGACCGTCAGCTCCAAGGGCAAACGGACCCTGGTGGTGGGCGCCGGCCTGACCGGTGAGCTGGTGCTGCGAGACATGGCGCGGCGCAATTTCGCCGATTTTCTCCCCGTCGGCCTTCTGGACGACGACCCCATGAAGGCGGCCACCTATATACACGGTGTGCAGGTTCTCGGAACGGCGGATCGACTCCCCGAGTTGGTGGCCAAGCATGGTGTGGAGGTGATCGTCATTGCCATCCCCTCGACGCAATTCAAGGCGCTCCGCAAGATCTACCAGATGGCCAAGGCTGCGGGCGTGGAGCAGGTGAAACTGGTGCCCCGGATGTACAAAAACAACAAGCGCCTCGAAGTGGACATGAAAGACATTCAGGATATCGGCATCGAAGACCTGATCGGCAGGCAGTCGGTGGAGGTGGAGTCCGAGTGCATCGAGCAGATGCTGAGCGGCAAGTCGGTCCTCATCTCGGGCGCTTGCGGCTCCATAGGCTCCGAAATCGTGCGCCAGGTCTGCGGCTTTAATCCGACCGGGGTGGCGCTCTTTGAAATTGACGAGACCGAGCTTCACAACATGCAGCTCAGATTGACCAAGGAGTTCCCCGAGATGGCCGGCAGGATTCACTATATCGTCGGCGATGTCAGGGACCAGGTGCGATTGAGGGAGGTGTTGGGCTCCTTAAGGCCGCAGCTCGTGTTCCATTGCGCCGCCTACAAGCACGTGCCGATGATGGAGCACAACGCCTCGGAGGCGGTAAAGGTAAACATCTTCGGTACCTACCATCTGGCCGGGGCAGCGCTGGAGAGCGGTGTGGAGAAGTTCATCATGATCTCGACCGACAAGGCGGTGCGCCCCACCAGCATCATGGGGGCCACCAAGCGGGTTGCGGAGTTCGTCTGCAGCGCCTTCAGCCAAGCCGGTCAAACGGAATTCACCTCGGTCCGCTTCGGCAATGTGCTCGGCAGCCGCGGCAGCGTGCTGCCGCTTTTCATGGAGCAGCTGAAAAACGGCGGTCCGATCACGGTAACAGACAAAGAGATGACGCGTTTTTTCATGACTATTCCCGAGGCGGTATCGCTCGTTCTGCAGGCGGCCGTGATAGGGAAAAACGGTGAGGTGATGGTGCTCGACATGGGGGAGCCGGTGCGGGTCGTGCAGCTGGCCGAGGAGCTTATCCGACTGCACGGTTTGAAGCCGTACGAAGACATTCCGATCCGGTTTATCGGCTTGAGGCCGGGTGAGAAGCTTTTCGAGGAGATTCTCACCGCCGAGGAGGGGACGACGTCCACCAGGCACCAAAAGATATTCGCGGCACGCAGCAGCAACCATACCATGGGGCAATTGGAGGAGATGCTGAGGGATTTCACCGGGTTGCCTGAAACGGTGCCCGGAGACGACTGCCAAAAGCTGGTCAGGGCGGCGCTGGAGAAGCATGTGCAACACTTCCTGGCAAAGGGGCAACCCGCCGACACCGGCCTCGCGAGAGCACCAAAAGAAGTGCCTGCAAAAACAGAGAGTTCAGTGGAAGGCGATCTGCGCCATCTTGTAGAGGACGAGGCTTTTTTTGCCTTCATAGCGAAACTTCGCGAGCTCAATGGACAAGCCTCCAAAGGCGTTTGAACCGGGCGTCATCTGATTGCAGCGCCTTTTTCAGGCTAAACATTTTTTCCAGAAGGGAAACATCATGACCCAAGGCCTCTCCCTGATAACGCTCCTTTTATGGGTCACGGTCTCCGGCTGCGCCAGGTACAGCGACCTTCCGGCCGGAACGCTGCAGCTCATCGGACCCCCGGTGCTGGCGAGGGAGGAGGTCTCCGTGCCCGCGCCCCCTCACGAGCCCCCCCCTGCCAGGGAATACCGGGTCGGATCGGGCGATGTGCTGCTGGTCAGCGTGAGCGGCAGGCCGGAGTTCTCTGTAACCACGCCGGGGGGAGCCGGCAGGGTGCAGGGGAGCCGGGTGGACGGCTCCGGCGCGCTCCACCTCCCGCTGCTGGGGAGCGTTCAGGTCGAGGGGCTGACCCTCTCCGAGATAGAGCAAAAACTGACAGCGGTGCTGAAAAAGTACCTTCAGGAGCCCTGGGTCGTGGTGGAGGTGGCGGAGTACAAGAGCGCGCCGCTCTTTCTCCTGGGGCAGTTCAAGGCCTCCGGCACCTATTATCTGGATCGGCCAATGACCCTCATGCAGGGGGTGGCGCTCGGCAACGGCTTCGATACGGCGGCCAATCTCAAGGGCGCAAGGCTCACCAGAGGCGGCAGGATCATTCCGGTGGATCTGTACGCCCTCCTTTCAAACGGCGATGTCGGCCAGAATATCTGGCTTAAGGGGGGGGACACCGTCTATATCCCGGACAACAGGAATCAGCAGGTTTTCATCTTCGGCGCCGTGAAAAAGCCCGGTGCCGTTGCCATGCCTCCGGGCGGGTTTAATCTCGCCCAGGCCATAGCCAGCGCGGAGTTGAGGGACACGGGTTACGACTTCAGGCATGTGAGGATCATCCGCTCCCTCTCCACCACCCGCGGGGAGCTGATGGTAGTCGACTACGACCGGGTGCTGAGGGGCGAGGCGCTGCCGATGCAGCTGTCGGAAGGGGACATCATCTATGTCCCGAAGAGCGGTTTCGGCACCTGGAACGATGTGATAGCGGAAATCCTCCCCTCCCTGCAGGCGGTGAGCGCGATCCTGCAGCCCTTTGTGCAGATACGCTTTTTGAGCAAATGATCAACCAACCTTTTGTAGAGGTCAGCGCATGAATCAGCAGTTGCAGTTGCCACAGCCGGAGGAGGTTCACCTTCAGGACTACCTGAACGTCATCTGGAGGCGCAGGTATACCTTCCTGGTCTCGTTCCTTGTCGTCTTCATCGCTGTCGCCCTCTATACCTTCCGGGTTGCTCCGATGTACGAGTCCACAGCGACACTATTTGTAAAGGATGACAAGGGAAAGATCGGTCAGATGGGCGATCTGATGCTCAATGCAGCGGCCCCCGTGGACTCCGAGCTGGAGATACTGAAGTCCCGCAGTAACGCGGAGAAGGTCGTGTCGACGCTGCACATCGACTGGCGCATCCACGACCATTCCAAAGGGGTGCAGTGCAAGATCGTGGAATTCACTTCCACTGCCAAAGAGCCGAACTACCTGGTGCAGCTTTCCGGCAGCGATGCCTATGTGGTGAGGGATGGGGACGGGAATCTCGTCGGTCGCGGTGTAAACGGGGCCTTGATGCGCGGCAAAGGTATGACCCTGCTGCTCAAGGACCTCAAGGGCACCAGGGGTGACACTTTCCGGCTCGCGCTTCTCAACTTCAACGGAGCAGTGGAGCGATTGAGAAAGGCGGTCAGGGCCGCTGAAGTTGGCAAGAAGACCAATGTCATTTCGATTTCCTACCGGGACCGGAATCCGCAGCTGGCAAGAGATGTGGTGAATACGCTGGTGCAGGCCTACCTGGACCAGGGGGTGGCGCTCAAGGCCGAGGAGGCGACCCGCACCATCGGCTTCGTGGAGGAGCAGCTTGAGGCAGTCAAGGTGGATCTGGAGGGGGCCGAGAAGAATCTCGAAGCCTACAAGAGCGGTTCCGGAGTGATCCAGCTCGACGCGGAGGCCCAGAGCCTGATTCAGACACTGGCCGATGCGGAGAAGCAAAAAACCAACGTAACGCTGCAGAAAAAACAGGTGGAATTTGCCCTGGCATCTTTCAAGGATGCACGCAGAAGGGGTGCTGTCTATTCCCCTGCGCCGCTGCGCAATGACCCGCTGGTCGAAGGGATGGCCACGAAGCTCGCGGAGCTCGAGGTGCAGAAGAGGGGCCTCATGTCAGAGAGCACCGAGAGCCACCCCGGCGTAAAGGTTGTGCAGGGGCAGATCGACGAGGTGCAGAAGAAGATCCAGGCCACGTATGAATCAACGTTGAGTAGCCTGATCAGACAGGAGGACCAGATCTCCAGGCAGATCGCCAGGTACGACACCGGCTTGAAAAAGCTCCCGGTAGCGGAGAGGGACCTGGCCCGCCTGATGCGGCTTACCAAGGTCAACTCGGACATATACACCTTTTTGCTGCAAAAGCACGAAGAGGCGCGTATCGCCAAGGCGTCTACCATCAGCAACATAAAGGTGGTGGATCAGGCGATAGCTGCGGACAATCCGGTGACGCCGCAGAAAAAGAAGAACCTGTTGCTGGGTTTCCTGGTGGGTGGCATGTGCGGGGTGGGGTTCTGTTTTTTCAGGGAATATCTGGACGACACGCTGAAGAATCCGGACGATGCCAAGAGGACGCTCGCCCTGCCTTTTCTGGCTCTCATTCCCTTTATCTCAGGGAAGGATGGCCCGGAGTCCATGGTGGCGCACTACGCTCCGAGATCGCGGGCTTCGGAGGCTTTCCGCGGCCTGAGGACCGCCCTGCACTTCAGCGCGCTGAACAAGAAGAAGCAGGTACTGCTCATCACGAGCAGCTTTGCCGGGGAAGGGAAGTCCACGGTGGCGCTCAATCTCGCCATCACCCTCACCCAGACCGGTGCCCACGTGCTCTTCGTCGACTGTGACCTGCGCCGCTCCTCCCTGAAAACGAAGGCCGTTTTTACGCGGGAGAACGGGCTCACGGAGGTACTGACTGGCGATATTTTGCCGAGTGCAGCTGTGCAGGCGATAGAGACCGGTGGGCCTTACGTGCTGAAATCGGGGGCGATCCCCCCGAACCCGGCTGAACTGCTAGGTTCCGAGGCGATGGCCCGCTTCATAGAGGAAATGCGCGGTATCTACGATTACATCGTCATAGATACTCCGCCTGTTCTGGCCGTCACCGACGCGCCCGTTCTCACCCCGCTTGCCGACCTGGTGCTCATCGTTCTTGAGGCGGGAAGGGTCCCGGCAAAGGCTGCCCAGAGGACGAAGGAGATGCTTTTAGCCGCTGCTGCGCCGGTGGCGGGTATCGTCGTCTCTGATAAGAAGTCATGTTCAGCCGGCTATGGCTATGGCTATGGTTATGGGTACGGATACGGTGTTGATGCAGAGAAAGAGAAACCATGGTGGAGGTTTGGCAAAGAAAGGCAAAGCTGTTCTTGAGGAGCCAAGGGCAGGGATACGTTTTTGGAGGTTGTAGAAACCGTCTGTCATGCCGTGCAGAACCTACGCTTGACGACAGAGAAAGGGCCAAATCCATGACCAATAATGCATGCAGAAATTTCGCATTAATCGGAGCGGGGGGTTATATCGCCCCAAGGCACATGAGAGCCATTCGAGACACCGGCAACCGGCTTGCCGCCGCAGTCGACAGAAGCGACTCGGTCGGGATCCTCGACGGCTACTCTTATAAGGTTTCCTTCTTCACCGAATTCGAGCGCTTCGACCGTCACGTCGAGAAGTTGCGCCGGTTGGAAGAGGATAAGCGCATCCACTATGTCAGCATCTGCTCTCCCAACTACTTGCACGACGCCCATATGCGCTTCGCCCTGCGCGTCGGCGCCGACGCCATCTGTGAGAAGCCGCTGGTCTTAAACCCCTGGAACCTGGACGCCCTCGCGGAACTAGAACAGGAAACCGGCAAGCGGATCTACAACATTTTGCAGCTTCGGGTCCACCCGGCGATCGTCGCACTGAGGGAAAAAATCCGCAGCGCCCAGAAGGGGAAAAAGTTTGCTATAGACCTGACCTACATCACCTCGCGCGGCAACTGGTATTTCGCCTCATGGAAGGGGGATCACAGCAAATCCGGCGGGGTCGCCACCAACATCGGAGTCCACTTCTTCGACATGCTGATGTGGATTTTCGGAGACGTCAAGCGTCACGAGGTGCACCTGGCAGAACATAGCAAAATGGCCGGTTACCTGGAGTTGGAAAATGCCGACGTGCGTTGGTTCCTATCTGTGGACAATCAGGACCTGCCCGAGGAGGTCAGGTCTGCAGGGAAGACCACCTACCGTTCCTTGCTCTTCAACGGGGAAGAATTCGAATTTTCCGAGGGGTTCACCGACCTGCACACCGTGGTCTACCAGGATATCCTTGCCGGCCGAGGTTTTGGGCTCGCCGATGCCCGTCCGTCGATCAACTTGGTGCACGAACTCCGCAACACGGCACCGGCTCCTGGCAGCTGCATGCACCCGTTTGTGAAGTACCGGAGGCTGGGAGGCGATCCGTGGAGCTTGAATCGTGAAGGATCGGGAAAGGACGCTCCCCTGGCCACGGCTTTCTACGACGAGCAATCGATGCTCTGCATCTTTCCAAGAGAGATCTGAATATGCTCCTTCTGTCATGCCAGAGCCATTCAAACCGGCGTCCGCGGTCTCGTCACCGCTGATTAAATTACTATGGCCACGGTGCCATGAGAGGAACAAGCTATGACAAGCGATCAGGATTTTTTTGTTCATGAATCCTCCTACGTCGATTACGGAGCTACTGTGGGGAAAGGCACCAAGATATGGCATTTTTCCCATGTCTTGTCCGGTGCGTGCATCGGGGAGCGCTGCAGCCTTGGGCAGAATGTGTCGGTGGCCGGTGGCACGAAGATTGGCAGCAACGTGAAGGTGCAGAACAATGTCTCCATCTACGAGGGAACCATCATCGAGGACGATGTATTCCTCGGTCCGTCCTGCGTTCTTACCAATGTCACCAATCCGCGCTCACAGGTGGTGCGCCGTTCCCTTTACGAAATCACCGTCTTGCGGCGAGGTTGCTCCATCGGCGCCAATGCAACGGTCGTGTGCGGCGTCATCATTGGCAGGTATGCGTTCGTCGGTGCCGGGGCGGTGGTAGCCAAGGACGTGCCCGATTACGCCCTGATGGTCGGTGTGCCCGCCCGCCAGAAAGGGTGGATGAGCCGGCACGGCCATATTTTGAAGAATCCTGATGCGCAGGGGATCATGACCTGTCCCGAAAGCGGCCTACGCTATCGATTGCACAATGAACAATCCAATCACGAGCCGCAGTCCGCAAGTGTTCTTCGTTGTCTCGATCTGGACGAGGATGCGTCACTCCCCGAAGAGTTGGCTGTTGGGAAGACCTTTTACGATAACTTAAAAGACCGATGACATGCGCGTCACGAGGTTCATTTAATGGAATTCATTGATCTTAAGGCTCAGCAGGATAGGATTCGCCCCCAGATAGATGCAGCCATCAAGCGGGTGCTCGACCATGGCGGTTACATCATGGGGCCGGAGGTGGCGGAGTTGGAGCGGATGCTGGCGGAATACGTCGGCGTTCGTCATGCCATCGGCTGTGCGAGCGGCACGGATGCCCTGCTATTGCCGCTCCTGGCCTATGGCGTCGGCCCGGGTGATGCCGTCTTCACCACCCCCTTCACCTTTTTCGCCACCTGCGAGATGATCGCACTGACCGGGGCTACGCCGATCTTCGTCGATATCGACCCGGTAACCTTCAATATCGATCCGGTCAAACTGGAAGAAGCGATTCAGCAACTCACTTCACCAAACGCCGCAAATAACGATTCAAAACTCAAAACTCAAAACTCAAAATTGATTCCCAAAGGCATCATCCCTGTTGATCTGTTCGGTCTGCCGGCAGACTACGCGAAGATCATGGCGATTGCCGAAAAGCACGGCCTCTTTGTCCTGGAGGATGCGGCGCAGGCTTTCGGCGCCGAGTACCAGGGGCGTCGAGCTCCGGGGCTGGCCCATGTGGGGGCCACGAGTTTCTTTCCGGCTAAGCCACTCGGCTGCTATGGGGATGGTGGCGCTGTCTTCACCGATGATGACGTGCTGGCCAAGAAGATGCGCTCGCTGCTGATGCATGGCAAGGGGGCAGACAAGTACAACAACGTCCGGATCGGGCTGAATGCGCGTCTTGACACCCTGCAGGCGGCAATCCTCATCGAGAAGCTCAAGATCTATCCGGAAGAGACCGCCCTACGTCAGGAGGTTGCCAAGCGCTATACTGCAGCACTTGCGCAAGGTACCAACGGGGTTATAACTCCGCATCTTCCTGACGGATCTGTTTCGGCATGGGCGCAGTACACGTTACGCTGCAAGGATCGCGATGTCCTCCAGTCGAACCTGAAGCAGGCGGGCATCCCTTCCATGGTCTACTACGTGAAGCCCATGCATCTGCTCGATGCCATGGCGTACTTGGGCTACAAGGAAGGGGATTTTCCGGTTACCGAGTTGGCCGCCCGGACCGTTCTGTCGCTGCCGTTTTTCCCGTATCTCAGTCGGGATGAAGTGGAGAAGGTTGCCCGGACTGTGAACCGATTGGCAGGTAGCCAGGGCGCGCATACTGAGAGTAATTATCGGGGTTAGCGGTCTATCCCCATCAAAGGATGAACAACTAAAGAGCAGGGGACCGTATGAAATTTGCCTCTTTGTTTCTGATTGTTTTTTTGCTGTGTTCCGCTTCCACGACAAACGCCGGCCATATCTATACTGGCCTTTATGGAGTTTGGGCATGGGATGACATGGATGAAGCTTTTAAATTGTTAGCTGACAATAAATTCGAGATCACAGACGATGCCAATAATAGGACGAATCTCGATAAGGCGCACAAAAGAGGTATCAAAGGTATTGTGAATTTTGGACTTACCAGAGAAATCACGGAAGACGAAAAGCGTTGGCAAAGCTATCTTAATGCGGTGGCGAAAGGTGTAACCGCAATGAAAGACCATCCTGCAGTATTTGCTTGGTGTCCTGTAGATGAGCCAGATGGTCAGCTAATTTCTGTTGATAAAATAAAAACTTTGACAAAATTGATAAGGTCAATTGACAAGACAAAACCTATTTTTACTGTTTTTGATAATCCTGAAAAATGGAGCAGTTATATTCCATATTTTGACATAATAGCTGTTGATCCTTATTTGAGACGTAAAGCTTCCGGTGGTTATGAGAGCGTAGATGTTGTAAATACATGGTTGAAGAAAATAAGAACGGATCTTGGCAAATTGAAATTTAGTAAAAAACCTGTTTGGGTGGTATTGGGTGCATTTAGTTTAGAGCCTAAAGAGCCGGGAGCAACTGCAAACTATAAGAAACCTTCTCCTGAAGAGTTTAACCAAATGTTGCAAATGGCCTTAAACAATAAAGTCGATGGAATAATGGTTTATTCAATATCAGTAGGTAAAGGAACTGCGGATTATTATAGATGGGATATGCCTGTAAATGACCCAGCACTTTGGGAAGCTGTAAAAAAAGTCCCCTTGGTCACTGAACCGCTTATAAACAAAGCTAATTGAACCTGGGAGTATTTAGCTAATGGCAAACTCCCGAACCTTTAAGACGATACTTCTCGGTTTTGGAGAAGTTCTAACCGGCATTGTTGGGATTCTGAGTGCGGCAATATTAAGTAGGCTATTGCCGATTTCCGAATACGGATCTTATCGGCAGGTCTTCATTATTTATGGGACAATCGGGCCGTTGCTTTGCCTCGGCCTTCCTCAGGCACTTTACTATTTTCTCCCGCGCAACAGGGAACAGAGCCGATCAATCCTGAGTTCGAATCTTGCGGCACTTATTTTATTAGGAGGGCTGTTTACACTGTTTTTGTGGGCAGGGGGGAGCACTCTTGTTGCGAAATCGTTCAATAACCCCCAACTTGGCAGCTTGCTTTGCTTGTTTGCGCCCTATACGCTCTTTGCCCTCCCAATACTTGCAGTGAGTCCGTACCTGGTGTCTCTGGACCGGGTGCAAGCCTTAGTGCCCTACAGTGTAGGGAGTCGTTTGCTCATGCTGGCTGGGGCTGTTCTGCCGGTCTTATGGTTTCGGACTGTTGAAACAGCGGTAATCGGGGCGGTTTTCTCGACGTTTCTGGCGTCAGCTGTCGGGCTCGTGTTGATGCACCGTGTCTGCCGGCAAGGAGAGTGGCGGCCATCCTGGGCACAGGTGAAGCAGCAGGTCAAATACAGCATTCCTCTGGGTGCCTCCGGCGTTATGGGGATGTTGTCAGTAAATTTTGACAAGCTTCTGGTTTCGATGATGTCTAACCCCGCAAAGCTTGCGGTGTATGCCAATGGCGCCATGGAATTGCCGATGATAGGGGTAGTTGCCAATTCCGCCACATCGGTGCTTCTGCCTGAGTTTTCCGCTCTTTGCCAAAAGAGGGATTACGGCAAGGTGCTGCAACTCTGGCATCGGGCCATGGTGAAGTGCTCCCTGATTCTGCTGCCTGTTATGGTTTTCTGCTTTGCCATGGCTCCGGAAATTATCCGAATACTGTTTTCAGCGAAGTATGCTGACAGCATGATCCCTTTTCGGATTTATCTCCTGATTATTCCACTGCGAATAACTTCATGGTCGCTCGTTCCAATGGCTGCGGGCTTTAACAGGATTGTCCTGGCAGTTGAAGGGGTCAGCTGTTTTACCCAGGTACTTCTCGGGTTTCTTCTGATACGCATTGTCGGCGCAAACGGTGCTGCAATAGCCGCTGTTATCAATACGTATGCAGCAGTCTCCCTGGGGTACCTGTTCTGGATTCGACGCTATACAAAAATCTCGTGGCGGCATCTGCTGCCTTGGCGGGAAATCTCTAAGGTACTCCTGGCCAGTCTGCTTCCCGGAATAGTATTCATTTCCCGCTCCAGGATAATAACCGATGATTACCTGCGGGTTTTGCTTTTGGGTGTCTTCTATGCGGGAGGGTCTGTGTGGCTTTTTTCCCGGTTCAGGCTGATTGAAATGAACGTTATGTTTCAGGGGGTGTGGCAGTGGATTCGTTCTTCTGCGACAAGATAACAAAATAGTTACATACGCGAGTACTAATACTATGCAAAATAAATGCTATGTAGAGCAATTGAATAGCACTAGTGATTTTAGTGAATGGGATGCATTTGTTGACAATTCACCTCAGGGGTCTGTGTTTTGTTATTCTTGGTGGTTGCGGTCAATAACAAACAATAACTTTAATGTCATTGTTGTCAAAAATAGCAATGTGATAGTTGCCGGTATGGCATTGTGTTATGGCTATAATAAAAGGATTATACAGGCAAAAGGTCCATTCCAAGGTGTATTGTTAGCTAGGACAAACAAACTTAAATACTCTGAAGCTCTCTCCGATGAAATGGAGCATTTGAGTCTTGTAGCCAGACATATTCCACCATTCGATTTTTGTGAATTGATGTTTCACCCGAGCTTAACTAATTGGCTACCTTTTTTTTGGAGTGGTTTTAGTCAAAGAATGAATTATACATATGTTATCAATAACTTACATGACGCAGGAAACCTGTGGGATGGTTTGCGATCCGGTGTTAAAACAGATATCAATAAAGCAAAGCGCGCAGGCCTTAAAATCTCTCCCAATTCTAATTTCGAAGTATTATGGGGGCTAATTGTAAAGACCTATCTTAGACAAGGCTATAAGACGCCACCATATAAATACGAAGATCTTTATAGTCGAGTTAAGGCAAGTAAAGAGAATAGTTCAGGGAATATAATTATCGTGGAAACAGACCAAGGAGTACCTGTTGCGGGTTTATTCTATGTATGGAGTCATGGCACTGCATATTTTATTATTAGCGGAGCAGATCCAAGCTTAAGGAATGTTGGAGCAACTTCTTTCCTCTATTGGCAAGGATGCATGGAAGCTGCAGGTGTTGCAGATAGTGTTAACTTTTGTGGATCAATGATTCAAAGTATTGAGCACCTTCTTAGAAGCTTTGGGGGTATTCAAACCCCATACTGTTATATATACAAAGATAATAAATCATTTTACCAAAAAAGTATTAGTGGATTACGTAGCAAAGCTGGTAATTTATTGAGATCTATAAATCTCAGATAAGTTTCTAATCTTTTATGTGTTGTTGTTACCTAATAAACCTTCTTGTGACGCCAAAGAAGATAGCTCTTAAACTGGCTGTCTAACGAGATGGATGTTTTTGAACATGAATAAACCGTTGTTGTCAGGAAAGATTTTCGGAATTATACGCCTTACATGTTCTGAACTTGGGCAACAAAGTGAAAAACAACTCTTGCGATTACGATCTTTTTAGGAAGAGGATCTATGACGAAGTATTATAGACGAGAGGCGGGTAATATCCTGTATGCAGTAGATGAGAAGGATAACATATATTCAGCGATGTTTGTATTTCTCATTATATCTCGGTCTATTATCTCATAAATGCCGTCGATCCGGAGGGTTAGAAGCAGCCATTTTACCTCTTAGCGAAAGAAGCAATGATCTATGTTTCCCAATACACAAGGCAATTTGATTTTGAAGGTTCCATGACTCCTGGAGTTGACTGCGGAATCAATTCGCAGTTATTGAGGGGAATATGCATGAAGATCTGATGGTACGCGGCATTAACAGCCATAATATCAATTGACTAAATGGATAAGAAAATGTCAAAAAAAGCAGATTGTTGTTTCGCTATTAAATCTTATACGTTAAATGATCGTATGAAAGATTACGCCCGTCAGTTGCATACCGCCAAACAGAAAGGCTACGCACTAGGCGGAGTTTCAGACTTTTGGCTGGATCAGAAGGATTCAGGTCCGCTAGTCGTCCTACGTCATGACGTTGACGTGATGAAAATCGGCGTAGAAGAAACTTTGCGAATTGAGCAGAGTCTGGGGGCAAAGGCAACCTATTATTTCCGTTGGAGTTCCGCAGATGATCAAACAGTTTCTTTTGTCAAAAAAGCTGGATTTGAAGTCGGACTTCATTTTGAGACTTTGGCTCTTCTGGCAGAAGAACGGCGCTTGAGCGATCCAATGGATGTGACGGCGGAAATATTGAGCGAAGCAAAAGGGCGACTCAAAGATGAAATTAAGCTTTTTCGCGAGCGCTTCGATGTGCCGTGTCGCACTATTGCTTCACACGGGCACACTGCTAATTACAGAATTCAGATGTCAAATAACCAGTTAATTGGACCTGATGATTATTCCTTCTTCGACATAGATCTAGAAGCCTACGACAGTCGATTATTGAATCTGTTCGACTGCTATATCTCAGATTCGCCGCCACACCATAACGGAGGATGGAGATATGGTATGACATTGACAGAAGCATGTGAAAAGCGGATTAATACCATATGTTTTCTATCACATCCAAATAACTGGTTTTTTTCTACTGAAATAAGACTGCTTTCGCTTGTCCGAATTGCTTTAAAGGGTGTGGTACGTAAAGAAGAGGTATTTCATTCTTGCTTTCCATCTGCTGCGGGTAGGGAGTAAAGCTGTGCCAATTCTAGCGGTTAGAATCGGAAGCCATCTCGACGCTTTTGCTCCAGAGATATCTTATGCAGTCAGCCAACTTTGCGCCTGCGTGGATGTAGCTGTTGATTTCGGTATTCATGACAAACCAGTACCGTCTAACTCAATAGGAACTATCTATTACGGCGTTAATTGTCCCCTTTATGCCAACAATGGCGGACTCAATCTGATTGTGGGGGATAGCGGATTTTTCAAGTCTGGTTTTTTTTTAAGACCTGATTCCGTGCCATCTTCCGTACAACGGATTTCGCAGAATGAAGTTTCTCAGAAGGTAGGCCAATTGCTGCCAGAAGACGATTTCATCTCTCTTTTTAAGGGAATTGAGGAATGCTCAGTGAAAAAGGATGAGCGTCAGATACCTCTTCCCTGGGATATTATCGCCTCTGCTTTTTATCTGCTTACCGGATATGAGGATTACGTTATATCAGAGAGAGACGAGCATGGCCGGCTTCTTCATGACAGTTGCATTGCATCCCGATTTGGATTTGAAGAACGGCCATTGGTGGATGAATACAGATATTTTCTTTCGGCACTTTTGGGCCTGCCCCAGGTCGAAGGGATCGGGCCTGGTTTTATTCTTACCGTCGATGTGGACCATCTCACTATCTTTCGAAACAAGAAACAAATATTGAGGTCTATAGCAGCGGACGTGCTCAAGCGAAAAAACCCCCTGCTAGCTTTACGCCGAATATATTATGAAATGGGAAACAAGGAGGAGCAGGATATAGCCGGAATCTTTGCTTTAGCAACATTCGGAAGAGAGTACAGCATTCCCACGATGTTTAATTTTATGGCCGCAGAACCGGGCTTCCTGGATAGTGGCTACGACATAAATGCCCCGGACGCCAAGGATATAGTGAGTATGCTGAGGGATATGGGGTGTACGATTGGTTTTCACCCAGGGTACGGAGCTGGAGAAAACCGTGATGCCTGGATGCGCGAGTTGAACCGACTCCGGAATGCAGTCGGAGAACCGATTGTCGGGGGCCGACAACACTATCTCCGCTCATCCTATCCAAGTACATGGCGTCTCTACGCAGATTCCGGCCTCGCTTTGGGGTCTAACATGGCTTTCAGTGAATCCGCTGGATTTCGGGCTGGCACTGCAGGAGTATTCCAAACCTGGGATATCCTCCAACGCAAAGAGTTGAACCATGCTGAGCAACCTCTAGTTTTCATGGATGATACTTATCGTCACCGGATTGATGAAGGCTGGCCGGTATTCGAACGACTTTATCGCCGCTCGCAAAAGTACGGGCATCGCATGACGACTCTGTTCCATAATACGTCATTGATAGACCCATTCATGTTAAATAAATATGCTGAGGCGAAACGTGAATGGCTGAACCGAATGAGGGCGTTGTTATGAATACAGGAGCATTATCCTATAGGGTAAGGCCACTATCGGCCGCTATTAGCTGTTTCTTGTTCTCATTTGGGGTTTCGTTGGGCGACAGTCAGCATAGTGTAGGGCTGACAGTGGTGTTGGCTGGTAGTGCTGCAGTGTTGATCTATTGTTACGAATCGTTGGTCGCACTTCAAGTGGTAAGAACTGTTATTGAGATGATCCCCGGATATGGAGCCTTGCTACTTAGGGAACCGGATGTAATGTATATCAAGTGTAGTGTCGTTGCATTTGTTGTATTGGCGGCACTCGAGTTGATTTTCGTGAGAAAAGATGTAAGGTTTGTGACAGCGACAACATTATGGTTTTATGTTTTTATAGGTTTTTTGTTAATACGTACCCTGTCGGGAGTAAATGACTTTTCGCTTAATGGGTCTGATAAATATTGGTTATTGAATGCCTTTCAGTTGGTTAACCGCCCCCTTCTTCTTTTTATTTTGGCGTATATCCTGCCACATATCCATCGTAGGTATGAGAGATTCTTTCTATTTTTATTGATTGGTGCAGTGGTTGCGGGCATAGGGCTTTATTTTCTGAATCATGACGTTATCCGAATGAAGAGTGTTAGCGCCCTGCTCGTCAGTGATGATGAACAGAAAATTACACCCATTGCGATCGGGAGACTTATGGGGGCAGGGGCTCTTGTTGCATTGGTGTATCTCTTACGCTCGGATAAGAAATGGCTCAGGCTATGCCTGGCACTGCTATCCGGGTTTTTAGCGGCAATAATGGTAATGGCAAATGAGAGAGGCCCAGTTCTCAGTTTCATACTAGCGATGTTACTTGCACTATGGCTTTATCGAACAAATATTTCCAGGAAGATATCGTTATGGTTTCTTATCTTGGCAACACTCATGCTCGGGATGATCGGGTACACCACTGTTAATCCGGACGCGAATCGCCTTTCAGCTACTTTTGCCGGAGGGGTTGGTGCGGAGTCACGTTTGGAGATTTATTCTACAGCGCTCGATGTCTTTGCCTCCAACTGCTTGCTCGGCGCAGGTTACGGAGGATTTGGGGCCGCTACAAAAGATTTTAATTATGGCTATCCTCACAACATTTTCTTGGAAGTTATGACTGAATCTGGGACCGTCGGCTTAATAATATTTCTTGTATTTATGCGCTATCTGAAGTCTTCCATAACCAATGTATTGAATACGGATGTCTTTAATGATGCAGCAGTAATTCTTCTGGTGTTTTATCTGCTGAATGCGCAGGTCTCGGGAAGCCTCTGCGGAAACAGCGAGTTCTTTCTTTTTGCCGGCCTTATTGCCGGGACCGATGCAGTAAGGCGGCGGGTTTCTCAGACTGGGAAGGATTTCGGGGAACAGTTACAGTCATGAAGCTGTGTTTCATATCAAATTCCATCTCCCCTTGGAGCGGCGGACATTCCAGGAACTTTTTTCTGCTTGCTCAGGCCCTATCGCGCAGAGGTCATGACATCACCGTGCTTTCTGCCGGAAATCAAGGAGAGGACTACGGCAAACCTTCTATGCGACTTATTTTTCTTAAGCCGAAAAGGGGCCCGGTTTTAACCGGCTTTGCCAGGGCTGTTGATCAGTGGCTGTGCAAGCATGAAAAAGAATACGACCTGATCCATAGCAACGGCTATTACACAATTCCGCACTCGTTTCGCGCCAAGGGCGACAGACCGCCCATAATCAGGCACATGAGAGGAAGTAACTGGACTATTCTTCGGGCGGCCTGTCGCGATGATCTCTTCCAATGGAGCACCGCCCACCTTCGAACAGCCTTCAGCTGTCTCATTGGCCAGTTTTTTGATCGGTTATCCGTAAAGACCAGTGACCATATAGTGGCAAATTGTCAGGAAACCCTTGAGGATACCGTAATCAAGATACCAATGCCACCAGACAAGATATCAGTGCTTTATAACGGAATAGAATTCCCGTCTGTTCGCCCCGAGAAAAACGCATTGTCTGATTTTCGCAGGCGCACCGGGCTCGGGAATCGGTTTCTCATATCATGCTTAGCCAGCATTTCGTCAGGAAAAGGATGGGGGTATCTTTGTGATATTGCGGGTGCCCTCCGAAAAAGGGGGAGTGTTTTCACTTTGCTGGTGATGGGGGATGGTCCCTTGAGGGGGGCGCTCGAGTCGGCTGTCGAACGTAATGGACTTAAAGATTGTACCGTTTTTGCGGGAGCCATCCGGGGAGATGAAGAAAAGCTGCTGTTTCTTTCCGCTTCCGACCTGTTTCTTTATCCGTCAAGCCCGGGGACTACGGTTCTTGAGGCCTTGTTAGCCGGAGTTCCAATTGCTATTGCCCGCCGAACACAGGATTGCAGCGCAGGAATGGACTGGGAACCTTTGGACAAAATAGGCGTCGGAAGAATCTTTCATGACTGCATGCCTGAAGAGATCGCGGCAGCCCTCGAGCCTATTATTGCCACAAGGGATCGACTCGGATGCGAAAAAGGGCTTGAATATTGCCGCGACGAGCTTTCCTGGGAACGTACAGGGGCCCAAGCGGAATCGATCTACAGTCGCGTCATTCACGGGACCAGGGGAAAAACTTAAAATGGCGAAACAGTCATGAAGATAGCGATGGTGTTATGCCGAACACCAGACGAACTACCTTACGATTCCCGGGTGCTGCGGGAGGCGCAGGCGTTGGCGGATGCGGGGCATGTCGTCAGTATTTTTATTGCGGTATCCGGTGACGAACCGCAGGAGTATTTCGTGGGAAAAGGGATCCGGGTCGTTGCCGTTCCAGTCCGTGATATCGACGGACTATCTGAATGCAATATCTTCAGAGGCGAACGCCTGCCCGTAAAAACTCTTTCGGCGAAGATTCGACGTTACCCGGCAAACAGACTTTACCGTCGCCGCTATATCGAAGAAAGTGTGCGAGCCCTTATTCGAGAGGATGTTGAAGCAGTTCACTGCCATGATTTCCACACCCTGGAAATTGGCGTGCGTGCGGTTTCATCCCGAAAAGCGGTTTTGGTCTATGATTCGCACGAAATTTTCACAGAGACAATGGCTTTTATCGGGCTGCAGGGGCTGCTTAAAAAAGCTTTTTATATCAGGCAGGAAAGGCGATTGATAAGGCATGCCGACCGGGTGATAACTGTGGGCGACGGCTGCGGTCACTTCCTGGCAAAACGTTACCAGATTCCGATGCCGGTTATCGTTGAAAATGTCAGCGAATTCACCCCGGAGGATGGCAGGCCGCGGGAGAAGATCCGTGCCGCTTTGGAGGTGAATCCTCAACAAAAACTCCTGATGTACCAAGGACTCCTGGCGCCCGGGCGTGGCGTGGAAACAGTCATGGAAGCTGTCCCTTTGCTTCCGGCCGAGTATGTTCTGGCCATCGTCGGTTTCGGTCCGAGCGAAGAGGTCTTACGGCAACTGGCCGGAAGACTAGGCATCGAGTCACGGGTGCGGTTTGTCGGCAGAGTTCCAAGGGAAAGCCTCCTTTCCTATACCCGGAGTGCCGATGCAGGCGTCATGGCAATTCAAAAGCGCTGTCTCAATTACTACTATGCATTGCCGAACAAGATATTCGAATGTATTGCCGCAGGTGTTCCGTTTGCTGCAAGCGATTTCCCCGACATGCGGCGCCTGGCATTAAATGAGGGCATGGGAGTCGTATTCAATCCCGAAGAACCTGAGAGCATTGCTGCGGCTATAAAATTGTTGTTCAGCAATCCGGAAGATTACCGGCAAAAGCAAGCAGCCATCGGTAGCGCGGCCACTAATAGATATAACTGGCACGTAGTAAAGCAAAAATTGCTTGACATCTACGAACAGGCAGGGATGAACGGCCGTGCATGTTAAGTGCAGTTCCCAACCGCCCTCACGTAATTGTTATCGCAAATAAATCTTGACCTTGCGGGTCTGTTGTCTCGGACAGACGAGCGCCGGGCCTCTTTGGGACGTGCCACAGGACCCTCATCATGAAAGTCGTTCAAATAATCTCACACTATGTCCCAGCCAGCCGCTACGGTGGACCTCAGCATGTGGCTCACGGTTTCGGGAGGGCATTGGCGCGGGCGGGGCACGACGTAACGGTTTGCACAACGAATCTTGAGAATGAACATCACGACCTCGACGTGCCGGTCAACCAGCCGGTTGAGGTGGATGGCGTCCGCGTCTTCTATTGCCCGACGACGGGTGCGCGCTATTGGGGGTTTTCTCCTGCTCTGGCGAGGCGTTCCGCAGCCGAAATTTCCAGATGCGATGTCGTTTTCCTTCACTTCCACTATCAGTTTGCCTCAGTCGCGGGTGCTTTTTATGCCCGAAAGCTCCGCAAACCTTTCATCGTTTTCGCCCATGGCAGCCTTAACAGAGGGGGGATTTCCCACAAGAACGGCTTCGCTAAAAGAGCCTATCTTCGAATGTTCGAAGAGAAGAACTTCCGAGAGGCGCTTTTTGTTGTCTTCAACTCCGATGAGGAGAAAATGAATTCACTGTACAGCAGCCTCGGAAGGGTGATCCCGAGCGGGATCGACACCACGGGGGCGACGGTCGCGGCACCTTGCCCCTCTTTCCGAGATCTCCACCCGGAGCTCCGTGACAGGATCGTTATCCTCTTCCTGGGCCGCCTCGATTTTCAGGGAAAAGGGCTGGACCTTCTTCTGCCCGCCTTTTCCCGCGTTGTAGATGGAGGTCATCCCGTCCATCTGGTGCTTGCCGGTCCTGATCATCAAGGTGGGCTTGACCAAGTCAAAGGATCTTTGTCTCGGCTCGGCATAGAAGAATGCGTGACTGTTACCGGGCTTATTCAGGGCAAAGAGAAGGAGGCGGCTCTCCGCGACTGTGATGCTTTCGTCTTGCCATCGCGGTTCGAGGGATTGAGCATCGCTCTTCTTGAGGCGATGCACGCGGGACTGCCAGTGCTGCTAACGGAGAATATCGGTTTTGCCGGCAAGGTCAAGGAGGTCGGCGCAGGGGTAGTTGCAAGGCCTGAGACCGATGATGTTTACCGTGGACTGCTGCAACTGATAAACCCAGAGACGCGCACCGGGATGAGAGGAAGAGGAAAATCATTCATCGCGTCGTCATGCAACTGGGACTCGATCAGTAACAGGATTCTCGCTGAGATAGCGGAGGCTTCCCGCGAGAGCTGAACTCCTTTTGAGCACGAGCAATGTCTAGATAACCTCGGGGATCGCGCACGGCATGCCTCCCTGGAGAAGTTCAGCGCATGGAAAAATGCGCACGACTCTACAGCGGCGCGATCTCGCATTTCAGCGTCTGAGGACTTGAGTGATTGTGGGACAGGATTTCCAAAGGGGCGAGGATGATTTTACCATTAGTCGTACTGGTGACTAATATGCCTGTTCACCACCAAGTGGACCTTTTTGACGCAATTTCGTTAACTGAAAGGGTGCGCCTGCGTGTTTTTTATCTGCGGAAGATGAGCGCAGGCAGATCGTGGAGCGTCCCGATTGATATGAAACACGCTCATGTCTTTCTCCCAGAGATCCGTCTCAAAAACCACTGGTACATCAACCGACAGATCATGCTTCTTCTTCGAGAGATAGAACGCGCAGACCTTGTGGTGATTGGACAGTATGCAGCGGTGACAATGCAGATAGCGATGTATTACTGTGCCATCAGAAAGATTCCCTGGGTTTTCTGGAGCGAGACCATTAGCGGGGTCGACTACGATGAAAGGCCGCTGGTGAGAAATGATGGGCTCAGGAGATTTCTTCGCAGGCTTGCCATCCAGCCGATCATGCGTTGGCCCCGGCGCTGCTGGGGCGTCGGACGAAAGGCGTTGGCTTCATTTTCGGCAACGCTTCCCCACTCCCGGTTCGACATTTATCCCTATCACAGCTACCTTGCGCCGTTTTTAAACCTTTCACCGCCGACCGGGAGAACATGCAGGTTTCTGTACAGCGGCAGGGCTATCTATCAGAAGGGATTCGACATAGTCGTTGATGCCGTGCGTCTCCTCGTCCGCTCCGGCTGTCCGGACTTTACGGTACGGGTTGTGGGAAACGGACCTCTGTTCGACTTGATAACCGACGATGTTCGCGATCGGTTCGAATTGGTGGGGTTCGTTCAGCACGAGGACGTTCATCGGCACTTCGCTGGCTGTGATGTTCTTCTGTTTCCGAGCAGGTACGACGGGTGGGGGCTTGCCCTCATAGAGGGGCTTGCCTCGGCGCTTCCTGTCATAGCTAGTCCCCGGGCGGGGGCGGCACAGGACGCCATTGACGACGGCATCAATGGTTGGATGCTTCTCCGTCTCGACCCGGAGGCTCTCGCCGAAAAGATGGAATTCTGCCTCCGCAGCATTGACCGCGTCCATGCAATGTCATCATCTGCACGCCGTTCCTCGTTAGCTTATGACGTCGTGGCAGGAGCCGGGCGTTTCATTGATCTGGTGGAGTCAGCCATCCCCGAAGTGCGGGTGCCTAAGTTGAGTGCCGGGGGCGGGATATGAAGCAGCTTATCATCAATGCGGATGATTTCGGTTACAACAGCGAACGGGATGAGGCGATAAAGAAGCTTCTCACCGATAGGCTGCTGACATCTGCTACGATCTTAGTGAACCAGAAGAACACCGAATCTGCGGTTTCCTATGTTCGCGAAAAGAACTTGAGGTGCTGCGGACTTCACCTAAACCTTGCCGATGGATACTTCACGACCGATCCTTCCAAGGAATTACGATATGTCGTCAACTACAAAAAATTCAGTGCGCGCTTTCTACTTGAGAATTACTTTGCCTACCTCAAGGAAATATCGAACCAGGTTCGCATCGCCGTGGATTCTTTTCCCGTATCTCACCTCGATGGTCATTATCATATTCATTCTTTTCCACTCTTCTGGTTTCCGATAATTCATACAATGAAAAGGTACAGACTCTCGAAAATCAGGAACGCCTACACGTATTACGAACCGGATTCTCCAGTTAAGGCAGCAACCAAGCTTACGTACCGCAGGCTCCTGTCGGCGGCATCGATCAACTTCCCCCAATATTTTTTTGACGTAAAGTATTTCATGAAAAATATCCGGAAGGTGAATGCGCTTCCGGACGGGACTACTATCGAGGTTATGTGCCACCCCGATGCGGGCGGAAATGAAGACTACCGTCTGATGATGTCGGTAGAATATCGAGATGCCTTACGTAATTTCAACCTCATCTCCTATGACGATCTTACGTGAAGGAAAGTGCCGGGGAACGAAATTCTTAAAGTTGGTATGCATGGCCCGCGACCTGAGCCGGGGTACAGGAGTCATTGATTGCGCATAGATATGGGATTAAGCGATGCTGAAAAAGCAGCCTGCGGGGCTATCGCTGGCCACTGTGCCGCCACGCGCAAGGAATCCGCAGTTAGATTCTCCGACCTGCTTGGCGACGTGCCGGCCTTCGCTTTTGCAACAAAAAACCAGATTGACTCAATCGTTGCCCATTCCCACGGGGAAACTCCAGACGCATCGGGACAATGGCATGCCGCCCATCAGGAGATGCAGCACCGGTTGTCTGCCTATCTAGTAGAGCTCGACCATGTCGCAGAATTGCTGTTAACTCGGGGAATCTCGCTGGTTGCTCTCAAAAACGGCGGCATAGCCCGTGGCATTTATCCCTGCCCCGGTTGCTGCCCGATGGGCGATCTTGATGTGTTGGTAAAAAAAGATGATTTCCGGGAAGCCCACAGGATCATGCTTGCCGATGGATATCATTTCGAGTTCCGCAGCCCGCTCGAAGAGGCCGAGCTCGAAGCGGCGGAGCTGGGAGGGGGCGCCGAATACTGGAAGTTCCTCTCCAACGGCGACAAGCTATGGTTCGAACTGCAATGGCGCCCGGTGGCGGGCCGATGGCTGCGTCCCGACCAGGAACCAAGCGCCGAGGAGCTGATGCAACGCTCCGTTCCCATTCCCGGTACGGCCGTTCGTCTTTTGTCTCCAGAAGACAATCTGCTCCAGGTTTCCCTCCACACGGCCAAGCACACCTACGTCCGCGCGCCCGGTTTCCGTCTGCATCTGGATGTGGAGCGGATTGTGAGGAGTCAGAGTGTCGACTGGGATATCTTTACCGAGAGGGTCGAACGACTTCAGGTGAAGACGCCGGTCTACTTTTCGTTGCTTCTGCCAAAAGAGTTTTTCGGCACACCAATACCGGATAGCGTTCTTAATCGCCTGCGCCCGTCCCGTTGGAAAGAAAATCTTATCCTTGCCTGGTTGGAACGGTCGGGTTTCTTCAATCCCGATGAGCGAAAATTCGGGCGACTCGGCTACATCGTTTTCAACATGCTCCTGTATGACGACATCAAAGGCCTGTTGAGGAGCGTGGTTCCGGACCATGACTGGATGATGCGTCATTACAGCATCTCACACAGGGCGCTTCTCCCAATTTACCATGCAAAGAGACTGACTGATCTCATCTTTCGACGGATAAAAACTTGAACGCGTGCGCCTCTCCACAACTGATCGTCTTTTCCGGCATCGACGGCGCCGGAAAGTCGACCCAGATAACCAGCTTGACCCGCGCCCTGGCTGCCAGCGGTCACAAACCGGTCTATCTCTGGACACGCGGCGGCTACACCGGCCCGTTCAACACCCTGAAGACCATCGTACGCAAGATCCTTGGCAAAAAGGTCCTCCCTTCGGGACGAACCGTTGCACGGACAAAGGCCTTCCGCATGGGGTGGGTACGCACGGTGTGGCTCACGCTGGCAATACTGGATCTCGCGCTGGTCTACGGCATATACCTGCGCTGGCTGTGTCTGACCGGCCGGACTGTCATCGCCGACCGCTACCTGTCCGACACCTGGATCGATTTCACTCTCAATTTCCCCGGCGCCGACTTCGACGACTGGCCCTTGTGGAAACTGCTCGAACTGGTCACACCGCAGCCGGATCATGCCTTTCTGCTGCTTATTCCGGTGGAGGAGTCGCTGCGCCGCTCCAAGCAGAAGGACGAACCTTTTCCCGACTCGGAAGAAGTGCTTAAACAACGGCTGGCGCACTATACCCGTTTCTCCTGCACCGGTGACTGGCACATGATCAACTGCACCCGACTCCTAGACGATATCGCCGCGGAGATCGCATCAACAGTGACTGGAAGGAGTCAGTCGTGAGGATGAGCCTACTTTTCCAGCGGGAGCCCTTCGGGAAAATCCTGGAGCGGACACTGGCCGATTTTCTGGCAGTACGCTTCGGTCAACCTTTTCGGGTGACCTGGCGACAAGGGACTCGTAACGGCCGTGACGGAAGCCAGTCCTGGCTCTGCAATCCCTATCTGAACATCATCTTTCGCCCGGGCATTCAACGGGAGCCCCTCCTGCCGGCAATTTACGAGTTTTCTCGCAGTGCCAGGCCCTGGCGGACGCCGCTGAATATGCTGTATGTGGCTCTGGCAACTGGACGTATCGGCGCTCGCTGCCTTGCCAACGCCACCGTTGATATCGAGCCACCATTGTTCCATGCCGAGGAGATGGTGATCATTGGCGGAAACCACCATATCCGCCTGCTGGATTACCATCGGCGGTGCTGCTGCGTCATCACAAAGAGCGGTTTTTGTGACGTATTCCGGCAAAACGAAATCGCCGTGCGCCGCTCTTACCCCTATCTTCCTGCGCCACGGATTGTGGAATGCGGAGAAAAAGGCAACTGGTACAGTGAGGAACTGATCCTGGGCACCCCCGTCAATCGCCTGAAGGACCAGCGCCAGGCACGGGAAGCGGTACGGCAAATCGTGCCCCGGCTTTTCGCCCTTTATGAATCGACGCAAAAAACGAAACGCGTTGACGAGTATGTCGGAAATATCGTGGGCCGCATTGACCTTCTTATCGGTCGGAATCACCTGCTGTCACATCCCCAGCGGGAAAATCTGAAGGGAGTAGTGAAGAAGCTTGCACGCTCAGCCGTCGAGCAGCCTGGTGACATCTCCATCGTTCAGGCGCACGGCGATTTTCAGCCGGCCAACATTCTCGTCGGTGATGGTGGACCATGGTTGATCGACTGGGAATACACGACCCGCCGTCAGTCCGGATATGACGGACTGGTGCATGTATTTTCCTCACGACGCTCAAGCGGACTGGCACTGCGCTTCAGAGAGGCGCTTGCCGGCAGTACGATGGCAGACTCCCTGCTGTCATCCTGGCCCGGCATGGAATGGCGCGATCACGGCAGAAGGCGGGCAACGTTGGCCCTCTTTCTCCTAGAGGAGATGGACCTGAAGCTTACCGAAAACGATAACCCGCTTTTTACCTTTCTGGATGCCGGATTCCAGAGTTTTTCTCACGAACTCGCGTCAATCATCCCCCTGATGGAGAGTTGCTGATGAAAGGCGCCGAGATAAAGATCCTCTTCCTGAACCAGATGGCCGGACCGCTTTTCCGTGAGCTCGCCGAAGACGTGGCCCAAGTCTGGCCCCCTTCTATTTTGCACACCGGACATCCCCATACGCGGCTACAGCCCGGGAGCGAGGGTCTCGTTATAGAGCCTGCTCCTGTCTATGACAGGCAGAGCACCGCCAGAAGACTCTGGTCCTGGATGCGTTATTTTGGCAGCGCCCTTCGGGTGACGGCCAGGCAGCCGCGCAGTGCACTCCTCTTCATTGTGTCCAACCCGCCTTTTCTCGGGCTGCTCGGCCTGTTTTTCAAGTTGGTGCGGGGACAGAGATACGCAGTGCTGGTCTACGACGTATATCCCGATCTTCTGGTGGGGCTGGGTGCCCTCCGCACCGGCTTCATCTCCCGCGTCTGGACACTGCTGAACCGACTGGTGCTTGAGCACGCAAGCCTGGTCTTCACCATCGGCGACGATATGGCGCGTCTGCTCGAGCGGACCTACGACCTGAAGCGCACAGAGGCCGGACACGCGATCATCGTCCCAAATTGGGCTGATGTCGAAACGGTCAGACCGCGTACCAAAACGGACAACCCGTTTGCCATGGAGCACGGCCAGCTGGGAAAGGTCACGGTGCTCTATTCCGGCAACATGGGCAACAGCCACGACATAGAAAGCATCCTTGCCGTTGCCCGGGAATTGAAGGAGCACGAAACTATAAGGTTTCTGATGATAGGCGAGGGGGCAAAATGGTCTCTTGTTGAAAAAACCGTCACGGATGAAGGCCTGCACAACATCACGCTTCTGCCGTTTCAGCCCGAGGATGTGGTCCCCTTTTCCATGACCGCTGGCGACATCGGCATTGTCGCTTACCAGCCCGGGACGGAGGAGTGCATGGTACCGAGCAAGACCTGCTACTACATGGCGGCCGGTCTCGTCCCTCTTGTGGTTTCCGGTACCGAGACCGACCTGTCGCGCAAACTGGTTGGAGAGGGGTGTGGAATCTGGATGAGAACCGGTGATACAGAAAGCATAAAACTGGAGATCCTTTCACTGGCCGCTGACCTTGATCTGCTGGGCCGTTACAAGGCAACTGCGCGCAGTTGTGCCGAACGATTTTTCTCACGGCGTAATACTGAACAATTTGTCGACGCCCTTAGAAAGTACTGCAGAATGGACTGACGGCTTATCGGATGAAGTTGAACCTCAACCTTTCCGGTCTGAACGAATCAGTTACCTTGCAAAGTCCTTTTCACTACTCTTATCAGGGGAATAAGGAATGAGCGATGTACTTTTGACATATGGCTGGGTTCGATCATCTTATGCGGCACTAAGGAATCTGAGCTCTCACGGGCTGAACGTTACCGTTGCTGATAGTTATCGCTTCGGTATGTGCCAGAGCTCCCGGCTCAAAAAGAATTTTGCCTTATATCCTTCCCATTATGATGATGAAAAAGCTTTTGTGGATAAAATCGTTGACCTTTGCGAGGTCAACGGGATCCGTCTCCTCATGCCGTCCCATAACGAGACGGAAGTGCTGGCACGGCACCGATACCGGTTTCCTGGCATGCTGGGTTCACTTCTTCCAAATGCAGTGCATTGTGAACTCTTCAACAACAAGGCTCGTACCTATGACTTCGCCCAGTCAACGGGCATTCCGGTTCCCAAAAAAATAGCCTACCTAAGTCCCGATCAACTCGCCGAGAGAATCAGCGCCTGTGGTATTGCAAAAACAGTTATCAAACTCCTGACCGGCAACAGCGGCAAAGGAGTGTTCTACGCAGACACACCCGGTGAAGCTCAGGAGATGGCGCAGAAGCTGATTGAACAGTATGCACTACCGCCTGAGCGTTTTCCGCAGGTTGAGGAGCGTATCTATGGAGAAGGTTGGGGCTGTTCCGCTCTTTATTGGCATGGAGAGCCGATCACCTTTTTCAGTCACCGTCGACTGCGGGAGAAGATAGCTACGGGCGGGACAAGCACCTTTCGTGAATCCGCCCGAAATGAACAGTTGAGAGAGATTACTGGGAAGTTGCTCGGCAAGATAGGGTGGCATGGTCTGGCGATGGTCGAATATAAAATATGTCCTGAAACCGGAAAGATATGGTTTATAGAAGTGAATCCAAGATTATGGGGTTCCATACCGCTGGCCATCAGCGCTGGGGTGGAGTTTCCCTACCTTGCCTGGCTTTGCGCCACGGAAGGTCCGGAAGCAGCGAAAAACTATCAGGAAAAATCCATTGTTCGCTATCCTTGGCGGGGACGGTGGCTATTAGGAGATCTGATGCTTGCTGCCACTCAAGCTCTAAGAGGCAAACCTATGCAGGCCTGGAAAACTACATTTTCTGGGAAAAGCGATGCCTTCGACGATCTTTATTCGGATGATCCGCTTGCGTTTGCCGGCGAAATTCTCCATTACGGAAGTCGCTTTCTTGGGACTATGAGTCTTAATCCTGCAGAAAAAGGAATGGTCGGATAGCTATGAAGCATCTTGTGTTTGACTTTGACGGGACGATTACCACACGAGACACAACACGACTGCTGATATATGAATTGCTGCGATTACGACCATTAAAGTCGCCGTTAATTGCTTTCATATTGGCAAAGTTACTTTTGAACCGATCGCCAGAGTCGATCCAGACAAGCAAAAATCGTTGCATAGGTGAACTTATAAAAGGACTGCCGCATGAGGCAGTTGAGTCCTCATTAATGCGGTTCAGTAACAAGGTAATGCTACTTTTTCGACCTGAACTAGTAAAGATAATTGAGGACAATTTATCGTTGGGCAATGAAGTTATTCTCGCCAGCGCCTCGCCTGCATTTGCCCTAAAATATTTATTTTCAGGTTATGACCTAACCATTATCGCTACTGAATTTAGCAAATGCGGAGTTTTTTTTACCGGCAGTACAGTAAATGGATCTTGCTTCGGAAAAAATAAAGCAAATGCAGTACGTGAGTATTTGGAACTCAATGCAGGAAGTGGTGTCATTGAATGTGCATGGTCAGATTCAATTTCAGATTTTCCTGTCATGATGATGGCAGAGACACGAATTTGGTACTGCTCTGCAGTTGACGAGTCTCTCATAAGGGAAGCCGATCCTGAAGGATGTTTGGTCATTTGCTCCTAATTTGGTACTTGTTTGAGGGAAAGTTAAGAATGACAAGATTACAACGCACTGCGAAACGAGCATTCGATTTGATTATTTCTGCTATCGGCCTTGCTTGCCTCTGGTGGCTGATATTCGTTTCCTGGTTGCTGGCAACGCTTGATACCAGAATGAACGGCTTCTTCACTCAAATACGTATCGGTCGCAATGGCAAGTTGTTCAAGGTTATAAAGATCCGCACCATGCGTATTTTGCCTCAGCACATCACGGTAGTGACCACTTCCCAAGATCCGCGCATTACCCAGTTGGGAAGAATATTTCGCAAAACAAAAATTGACGAGCTGCCACAGCTTATCAACGTTTTGCTAGGGCAGATGAGTTTCGTGGGACCGCGGCCTGACGTGCCCGGGTTTGCAGATAAATTGAGCGGAGAGGACAAGATCATCCTATCCATCCGTCCCGGAATTACGGGGCCAGCCACACTCAAGTACCGCAATGAAGAGGAGTTGCTTGCCGTCGAGTCTGATCCGGAGCGCTATAACCGGGAAGTGATTTTTCCCGACAAGGTTCGCATCAACCGGGAATATGTGCAGAATTACCGCTTTATGGACGACATCAAATATATCGTTCAGACAGTACTGGGAAAATAACGTCGACGTAGGCGGGCTCCGGCCACTGCCACGAATTTAGACATCGCCGTTGGCTCCCCTTCCCGACCTCCAGGGGAGGAATAGCCCTTCCAGGTTCGCGAGGAGTTCACATGATGGACCCGTAAAGGAGGTCGCATGCATGTCAAAAAACAAAGTGAATGTTGCAACGGGAATAGCGGCTCCGATGAAACCATCTGCAATCGCATACGGGAGGAGATAGTTCCCCTGCTGTATCAGGTAGTTAACAGCGAGGAGGTCAGGTTTCACAATGCCCATATGGCGCACTGCTGGGAAAAGAAAGGATGCGTAAAGACGGATTGCCCGGGTTACGGCAATACGGAGATCCCTTGCTGGTACAGCACGGGAACCTATTGCGGCGGGGTCATACAGGGTACCTTCGTCGATAAGTGCGGGGGGGGCAGGCAATGCGACGTCTTCAAGGAGTCCTGTCCCACCATGGTTGAGGAGGTCGGCGAGGCGCTGAACCATTTACTGTTTTCACTGCGTGAAGAAAAGAAGACCACGCGGAAGCAGCAGAAAAAGATAAAGTACCTGAACAAGGAACTGGTCGCTTTCCTGGAAAATCTGGATACCGATAGGGAGATAAACGAACTTGCGATCATCGACAAACTGACCGGGCTTTACAACCGCAGTTACCTGCTTACGGTTCTCGATGACGAAATCCTGCGTTTTCAGCGCAGGGAGGATCCCTTGACGGTAATGATGATCGACCTGGGCGACTTCAAGTCGGTGAACGGCGTCTACGGCCATGGGGATGCCGGCACGGTACTTTCCTCTTTCGGGAGCATGCTGCACAGAAACATACGCAAATGCGACCGACCATTCAGGTACGGCAGGGAGAAATTTGTGGTAGTTCTTCCGGGCACTGACATGTGCGGTGCCTGGATTCAGGCAGAACGGATCGAAGTAGCCGCCGGATTTGAGCAACGTCGTTCTCTGCCCGTCGGGAGAGGCATTGTACTCGCGGATCACGCCTGCCTGAAACCTGTCGGTCATCAGGATAACCCGCGTACCGTCTTCAAGCCGGCCGTTAGAAACGATGCCGCCCGCTTCATTGGCGAAATAAAGCCAGTCGACTCCTGGTTCGTCGCGCAACAAGGCATACAACTCCGGTGCAAGTGCGTGCGGGTCGGTCAACGCGATGTGGTGCCGCGCCACGGCATTCTGGACGCGTGTCAGCATTCTGGGTGGGACGTCCATCATGGTCTTGACATGTTCACGTATGCTCGTCGTCATGTGCCTTATCAGTTGCTCAGACATGGTGTTTACAATCGCGTTGCCCGCCCAATAGCCGACGCTGACCAACCCGAAGCTGAGCACGAGCATAATGGCCGCAGCCGGAATGACCAGGCGGCTTCGCAAGGACGACGTTGATTTTGCAGGCTCCATTACGGCTACTCCCGGATTTTCAAGAATGCCTTTGCTCGTGCCTCCAGCCTTGCCCGGGTCAGGTTCCGGGCTTTGGCCACAACCGCGAATTCTCCCATAATGACAGGTCAAAAAAAGGTCCGCGCTGTACAGCAAGCCGGCTGTCCATGCCGACTCCTGACCTTGGAAAGACACTCCAGGAACCGGAATTAAGAGTACATCGACTAACAGCGTTTGCCTTAGGAATTTTCCCGGGAGATGTCACGCCGTCTGACGTCGAGGGCTCCATAGCATCGATATTTTCTGCGACCCGGCTTTTATGTTGGCGTTACCGGTAAAGTCGGCGAGTTAAGGAGGGGATGTGATGAACTCAACTTGAATTGCCGTGCCTTTTCTTTTCAAACTGAACACCGGAATGATAAACGGGAGAGGACTATGAATGAGGCTTTTTTGTGGAAGCTTAGCACCGAAGTATCAATTGCATGCGCTAAAGCGCTATCAAGATCAGCAAATCATCAACTCCTCCCATTTATTCCCGGTTCTAAGCCTTTTCTCCGTCGCATGCATGGCTGAAGTCAGCATCAATCGCTGATTTCGAGAGGATTGCTTAAGTCCTGCGTGGTCCAAATCCTAAAGGGGGTTTAGCCGTTTACTGAGTGCAAGCCCTCCTTTTTCAATAAGCACCCGGAAGAATCTCGTGCCCATCAATCAGATATTCCCTTACAAAGACAATTAATCAGTCGTATGAGATACTTTTGTTTCGAATTGACTGTTCAGATAAATCCGGCATGCGATTTTGCCGATGAAAATAGTACCCCGGCGGTGGTCGCCGGACCAAACAAGGGAGGATGAACGCATGAAACAAGGAATTCTCGGGTCCGTGGTCAAGGTTGCCTTGCTGCTGGTCGTCCTGTCGGCTTTCGGGTGCGGCGGGGACGACGATGCTACGCCGACCGGCAAGGTCGTTAAAGGGCCGGTCGTGGGCGCGACCGTAAAGGATAAAGACGGTAACGCGTTTGCCGTTACCGACCTGTACGGAACGTTTCCCTTGACTTCTCCCGGCCCCTACAGCACGACCGGCGGCAGGTACGTTTTGCTCAACCGGGACGGCACGCCAGGTGCTTCCGTCCCTGCCCCTGCGATGAAGGCACCTGCCGGAGTTTCGCAGATCACCCCTCTTTCGACGCTGGCCGCCGATGCTACACCCGAGCAGCTGGACGTTATCCTCACGGTACTCGCCAACATGGGGGCGGACCTGGACACCGACTTGTCGGTCAAGACGAGCACCAATGCTGTGGCTATCATTTTTTCCGAGACGGTCGGCGCTGTGCTGGCGAGTACTCCCGGCAGCGCCTCGGCAGCCACCAAGGCCGCTGTCACCGAAGCCCTGATTGCCGCAGCGCTCGATCTTTCCGAATACGCCGGCACACCCGCGGAAAGCGTCACCGCCATCACGACCGCGGTGTCAGACGCCATCGCCGGCAACGCCACGCTGGCAGCCTTGCCAAGCCTCTCGGCCAGTCTGGTCTCTGCGGCGAGTACCGCTGCCGAGGGCGCCGGCAACTATCCCGAGATGCCGCTTCCTGTGATTCCCACGACCGGCTCAAACGGCGGCACCGGCGAGTTTTGATAGTCGGCCGGCCGGCAAGGCCTTCGCCGGGAGCCGTGGACCATGCTGCACTTTTAAACTTTTAATGTCTGAGGGGGGCGCGTATGGCAAGCCTACGCAGGTCCATACTTGCATTTTCGCTTGCAGTTGCCACCTTGTTTCTGATCCTGCAGGCGCCGTCTTGCTGCGGCGCCGCTCAATTTCCCAACACCCTTTCCATGCAGGGCTTCACCGGCCTCCTCAATACCCCGAGCGCCCAGCTCGTGGAAGAGGGGACGCTGAGCTTTTCCTATTCCGATCAGACGAATCCCGAATGGCGACGCAGCACATCGCGCGCCGACAGTTACTTTTTCACCACCGGCTTTTTCTCCTTTCTGGAACTGGGGGGGCGGCTCACGGACGCCCCCGGGGTGATGCGCGATCTTTCCGCCTCCGTCAAGCTGAAGGTGCCCTTTATCCCTCAGGGGCTTTATCTTCCGGAGCTTGCCATTGGTGCGGTGGATGAGGGAGGAACTGCACGTTTCAGGACCAGGTACGTCGTGGCCACCGAAACCTTGTGGCGCCTGCGCGGCAGCGTCGGCTACGGAACCGGGCCGAACCTGATGAAGGGGATTTTCGGCGGCGTCGAGTTTAAGGCCCATGACTGGGTCTACCTTCTGGCCGAACATGATACGCTAATGCCGAACGCGGGGATCAAGGTGGTGACGCCGGAGTTTTTCGGCGTGCCGGTCCGATTGCAACTGACAGCGAAGACCTCCCTGGAGCATGGGCCGAAGAAGTTCGACCTCGCTTTCGCCGTCAATTTCCCCCTGTCTTTCAAGTCTTCCGGCCCGGAGAAGAAAGGGGAGGAGCCCGGCCCGGGCCCGGCTGGGAGTGCGGATCCGGCTCGGGAGCGGGCGGAAGCGGCAATCCCAGCCGCGCAGCCGTCTGCCTCGCCTGAGCAGGACGGGGCTGCCGTCCCTCCTGGGAAGCGGGTTGTGACGGGGCAGGCTGCGGTAAATTCCCGGCATCCCTCGTTGACCGCCCTGCGAAAGGCCCTGACCGGCCAGGGGCTGCAGGACGTAGAGGTGGGGGTGCAAAACGAGAGAGACCTGGTGATAATCTATGAAAACAACGTCTTCAACCACAATGAACTCGATGCCTTAGGCGTGGTCCTGGGCTTTGCCGCCGCTGCCGGGGGGGGGGAGGAGCTCCGGCGCGTCTTGGTGGTGATGCAGAGGAAGGGTATTCGCGTGTTGGAGGTCGCCGCCCCCCTGGACGATCTGAGGGCCTTTTTCGCCGGCAAGGAGAGCGGGCTCGAAGGGTCGCTGGAAGTGGCCGCACCGTCTCTCGACGACAGAAGCGTAGATTTTGTGGAAGGGAAGAAGAACGGCATTTACTTCAAGCCGGCGCTGGTGATCTGGCCGGGCTTGACGACCTTTGTCGGCACCGAGGCGGGAGCATTCGACTACCTCCTCTCGATCAAGGCGGAACTCTTGGTCAATTTCTGGAAGGGGGGCGTCACAGACCTGCGCTGGGATTTCCCCGTGAGTTGGAGCCGGAACCTCGAGGACGGCCGTGTCTTTCGGGATTCCCGTCGCGGCAGCCGCCTGGAGCGCGCCATGCAGTTTCAAGCGTTCAAGTTGTCCCCTTCGGTTTTCGGCCTGGTCGGGGCAGGGAAGCTGATAAACGACACCTACGGGACGCTGAACGAGCTGATCTGGAGCTCCGCTGGAGGCGGGCATCGGCTGCGCTTCAAGCAGGCCTACGGAGAAGATGCCGCGACCAGGGAGAGAAGGGAGGTTTATCTCGGGTCGTACCGCTACTACTTCGGCCCTCTCGATCTCTTCGCGGAAGGCACGGGCGGCAGATTCTGGGGACAGGATATCGGCGCTTCCCTGGAACTAAAGCGCCTCTTCGGCGATACCAGCCTTACCGCGTTTTACAAAAACAGCAGAACATCCCGGGGAAGGCATCTGCAGTCGGGCGGCATGCAGATCAGTTTCCCGCTCACGCTGCGAAAAGATATGAAGCCGGTTCTGGCGCAGGTCAGAGGGACCGAGGAGTGGTCTTACACGCAGGAGACGGTGATCTTCAGCGGGCGCAATTCCATACTGATGAGTCCGGTCGGGACCGATCCGCAAACCTCGGTAAACCTGGAGACCACCTTTTTTAACAGGGACCGGCTGAACAGGCGTTATATCCTTTCCCATCTGCACAGGCTGTTCGAAGCCTACGCCAGGTTCAAGGCGCGGTGACAGGGGGACTCTTGAGCGAGATGTATCGTTAACTTGAATGGCAGTGGGGCCGTGAATGGCAGTGGGGTCGGTCCGTTTCCGGCTGCTTGAACCACTACTGGGCGTTCGATGGACCATGCGGCAAAGGCGTGCGGTCAGTGGGACAGTTTTTCCGCCCAGCAAACGGCCTGCAGTCGAGTGCTCACCGTTATCTTTCGATAGACGCTGCTGAGATGGGACTTTACCGTGGGGATGCTGACAAACAACTGGTCGGCAATGGCCTTGTTGGAGAGACCCTGTACCAGCAGGTTTACCAATTCCGATTCCCTTCTGGTCAGTCCTGGATAGTGAACGACGTGATTCGCAATGCGGTTCGGTGTGGTGAGATAGTCGAGGAGCAACTTACGTGAGACCCAGTAGTCATCATTGAAGAGGGCAACGACACCTTTGGTGATGGTAGACGGCGAATCGCTCACATAGAAAAACCCACGGATACCCGCTCTGAGAGCAGCTTGCTCAACTGACATGTCTGGGTACAGGTTGAGCAGAGTGGGGAGTCTGCCCGCCACCTTGCTCATTCCTTCCGATTCCAGCATGTCAAGGATGCCCACCTTTCCCATGGTGGTGAAGCAGTCGATAAGATTCACCTGTTTCTTGGCCTGCGCTATTTGGTGTTGGTAAACATCATCAAGCCTCGCCTGGCATTCGCAGCTGATTCCGACGGAATGTTCCAGGTATGCCGCCAACAGGGCATTTTGCAAACTGTTGTCCCCGACGATCTGTATGTTGTATCCGTCTTGTTGCATAATTCTCCCTTCTTGGTATAAGCAGTTCTTTTGTTGGTAAATTATAACCTGAAATAGGCTAAGGGGCTCCCGTGTCCAGATTGGAAAACGGTGATTGACGACGATTGACTTTACCTGGGTGAATACCCTCTTTTGATCTTTCATTGATCGAAGGAGGTGTAGCCAGGCGCAGCTTGGGCAATCGATACGAAAAGGGGCTAAGAGTGCGCATGAGCTATACCGGTGCGCGTACGTTATATGCTCTGTTCGTATCAGCAAAAATCTTATGCCTGGCTTATCCGATTTCTGAGATTCCGTAGCCAATGCTTGAACACTATTTGAAGGTTCCCAGCCAACTCCCACGGGAAATTAACCTTAATGACAACATGCCAATTCGTGGAGATAATATCATCACGCTGTACTGCCTTCTGATAATTGGACTAGCACTGTCGGTTGGCGCGCGCAAGTTTGAAGCTCTGTTTAAATCCGTAGCGGGGAATGTCATGAAGTTATCTGTTTAGTTGATGAGCGACATGCAAAGGAGTGCCGGATGCAGCAATGCTTATGATCTCAAAACATCTTTTCGATTTTACTGCAACCACTGCCGGCCTTCTGCTGATCTGGCCTCTGGTACTCGTCCTCGCAGTTCTGGTACGTCTCAGGCTCGGTTCACCGATACTGTTCACTCAAATGCGCCCGGGGTTAAACGGCAACCCTTTCATGATGTACAAGTTCCGCACCATGACCGACGCACGGGACGCGGAAGGCAACTTGTGGCCCGATGCCCAGCGCCTGACCGGACTCGGCAAGTTTCTGCGCAGCACCAGCCTGGACGAACTTCCGGAACTGTTCAATGTGCTCAAGGGGGAGATGAGCCTCGTCGGCCCCAGGCCGCTGCTCATGGAATACCTGCCGCTCTATGCTCCCGAACAGGCCCGCCGCCACCAGGCGCGGCCAGGCATGACCGGCTGGGCGCAGGTGAACGGCCGCAATGCCATCAGTTGGGAAACGAAGTTCAAGCTGGATGTATGGTACGTGGACAACCACTCCTTCTGGCTCGACCTGAAGATTCTCCGGATGACCTTTAATAAGGTGTTTGAGCGGGAAGGGATCAGCCAGGAAGGGGAGGCTACCATGGAAAAGTTTGCCGGAACGTGGGGGGACGAGTCATGAAGGGAGAGAAAGAAAAGATTTTCGTCTTCGGAGCCAGCGGTCACGCCAAAGTCGTGATCGACATCATTGAACGGCAGGGGAGCTTTGACATAGCCTTTTTAGTAGACGATAACGTCAATGTGACAGGTCGGACTGTTTCTGGCTATCCGGTCATCGGCGGAAAAGGTGCACTTTTGGCGTCAGGCATCAGGCGCGGAATCGTAGCAATTGTTTGTAACGACGCCCGGTATTCCGTGGTGCGTTGGTGTGAACGCAAAGGTTTCGAGTTGGTATCCGCTGTACATCCCGGCGCCCATGTCGCACGGGATGTTCCGATCGGTGTAGGTTCGGTTGTCATGGCTGGCGCAGTGATAAATTCAGATTCCTCGATAGGACGCTACGTGATTATAAATACCCGAGCCGGTATCGACCATGATTGCTGTATCAGTGATGGCGCTCATGTAGCCCCGGGAGTCTCGTTATGCGGAACAGTCGGTATCGGAGAGCTGACTTTCGTCGGAGCAGGGGCCACGGTGATTCAAAACATCTCCATCGGAAATAATGTCGTAGTCGGGGCGGGGGCGACGGTGATCAGCGATGTGCCTGATCGCGTGCTGGTGCTCGGGAGCCCGGCAAAGGTCAAGAAACGGTTTTGAGATGCTGCAATTTTGATCTCCCCGGAGCAAAGAGATAGCGGCAACCTCTGCCGGCGGCGCCCGGCACGACTTGGCATGCTGCCTCATCCATTTCAGTAAAGACGCAACCTTTTGAAGCACCCCCTTGCCGGGGGGAAGGATTTGCTTAAGATCAGGCTGGTTTGCATGTCTCGTGAGGGAGGGAATTAAGGGCTCCTCCCCCTTCAAGGGGGAGATCGGGAGGGGATGGGGTGAGGCTGAAAGCGTTGTGCTGCAATGTGACAAAGTAGAACCAAGGCGTTGTGCGGAGAAATTTTATGATACCTGCTATAACCCCAATCGGCCTCAGCTATATCTTCCTGACCGCACTGTTCGCCTCGCTGATCATGGTGCCGTTCCTGCAGCGCTTGTGCATTGAGCGAAAAATGCTGGATCTGCCGGATGAGCGAAAGGTCCACCTCCATGCGGTTCCCCGTCTCGGCGGGGTCGCCATCTGCATGTCCTTTCTCTGCACTCTCCTCTTGTACCTTGTCCTGCCTCGGGGGATGTGCGGCATTCTGGCGGGGGTATTGATAATCTTCGCTACCGGGCTGGTTGACGATATCTACGGCCTTTCGCCGCTGCGCAAATTATTCGGCGAGGTCTGCGCGGTCCTGACCACGATGCTGATTGGCAACCTTTACATCCGCACCCTTGGAGATCTGTTCGGCCTGGGAGAGATCGTGCTCCCCCTCTGGCTGGCCATCCCCTTCACAGTAGTGGCGATTGTCGGCGTTGTGAACGCGTTCAATCTGATAGACGGCCTGGACGGACTGGCTGGGGGGATATCGGTAATCAGTCTGGTGGCCTTTGCCGTGTTAGCCTTCCAAGCCGGGAACGTCGAGGTGCTGATCCTCTGCGTCGCCCTGCTAGGCGCCATGCTCGGCTTCCTCAAGTACAACTTCTTTCCGGCACGCATCTTCATGGGGGATGCCGGAAGTCTGGTGGTAGGTTTCGTGATCAGCTTCCTGGCGCTCTCCCTCACCCAGGGGGGTGCCGGCCAGGTCCAGCCGGTGGTGCCGCTGCTCGTGGTCGGACTGCCGGTGGCCGACGCGGTCTGGGTGATGGCAAGTCGCCTCTGCGCCGGACAAAGCCCCTTTGCCGCCGACCGGACCCACGTGCACCACAAGTTCCTCGCCCTGGGTTTCGAGCATTGCCATACGGTAATCGTGATCTACAGCATCTCCCTCTTCTGGGCGGCCGCCGCACTCTTTCTGCGCGACAAACCGGCGGTGCTCCTGCTCGGCGGCTATCTAGTGCTGACTCTCCTCTCTTATGTGGCGCTCGGCTTTCTGCGCAGCTGGCGCCATCTGCTCCGCTCTCCCGGCAAAGAGGGGTCCGCCATGGGTATGCCGGAACCGGTAAGCTGCAGCATGGTAGCCAACCGTACTGGCCGCTGATGTTTTGGAGAGTGAACATGCGCAGTTCCGGAATCAAACTCGCTACGGTAACTCTTCTCCTCTGCCTCGTTATCGCGACCCGAGCAGCTGCCGCGACCAAAGCTGCCGCGACCCAAGCAGTTGCGCAGCAGTCGTCGAAGATCGACATCGGGGTCTATTATTTCCCGGGGTGGCACTCGAAGAGCGATTACTGGAATGATATCAAAGGTCTCCCCGGCTCCAGATCTCCCAACATCGCGTGGCCCGGGCGCGTGCCTCTTTTGGGATACTACCCGGAAGAAGAGACCTGGGTTGCAGAAAAGCACATCGAGTGGGCCTCCCGGCACGGCATCACCTTCTTCGCCCATGAGTTTTACTGGAGGCACGGCAAGCCGGAACTGGAGCACGCCCTGAAGGCGCATGTCAGGGCGAAAAACAAAGATGATCTGAAATTCTGCCTGTTCTGGGCCAACGAAGGGGGTTCCCCCCCTACGATCCAGAATTTCGACGCCATGGTCGACTACTGGCTCAAGGTGTACGTCGGCGATAAGAGCTACTACAGGGTGAACGGGATGCCGTTGCTCTTCATATTCGATCCCGACACGCTCACCCGCAACGTCAAGGAACTCGGGGTTACGTCGCGGCTAAGGATAAGTCCCACCATGCCGATTACGATTCGATGGTCGATACCCACCTCGATTTCTACGCGGCGGCTGCGAAGAGCAGGGAAATACTGCCGTACCTGCCTACGGCGAGCCCCGGCTATGACGGACGCCCCTGGGTGGGAACCAGGCCCAAGATCCACGTGCGCCTCAACCCGACCCCCGCCAAGTTCAAAAAGATCCTGGAAGGTGCCAGGGAGCTTCTGCTCAAGGCTCCCCCGGGTTCGCCCAGAATCCTCACCATCGGCGCCTGGAACGAGTTCGCCGAGGGGGCCTACATCGAGCCTACCAAGGAGTGGGGCATGCAGTACCTGGAAACGATCCGCAACGTCTTTGGTACCGGAGAACGGAAAAAATGAAGATATCCATCCTGGGAACACGCGGCATCCCCGCAAAACATGGCGGATTCGAGACCTTCGCGGAGCGTCTGGCGCTGCATCTCGTCGGCAAAGGGTGGGAGGTCACCGTCCACTGCCCAGCGCTTGGGGCAGATGCGGTGCGGGAATCGGAATGGTGCGGCATCCGTCTGCTGCACCTGCCGGTGCATCGGGATGACGCCGTCGGCACCATCCTCTTCGACTGGAAATCGACCCTCGTGGCCACCGGTGAAGGGGGAAGCGTCCTTAACCTCGGCTACGGCACCGCTATTTTCGGTTTGCTTTACCGGCTGCGCGGCATTTACAACGTGATCAACATGGATGGCATCGAGTGGCGCAGGAAAAAATGGTCTTTTCCCGCCAGAGCCTGGCTGTACCTCAACGAACGTGCGGCCTGCCTGTTGGCCAATCACCTGATCGCCGACCACCCGGAGATTAAGAATCACCTGGCGACCCGCGTCAATGCCGAGAAGATCGCCATGATCCCCTATGGCGCCGACCCGGTGGCCGACCCTGACGTGAACCTCATCAACCCCTTCAACCTCACTCCGAACGGGTATGCCATAGTCATCGCCCGTCCCGATCCCGACAACTCCATCCTCGAGATCGTCAGGGTTTTTTCCGCCAGGAAACGTGGAATCAAGCTGGTGATTCTCGGCAACTACCATGAAAGCGTGCCTTATCAAAAGCAGGTATTGGCTGCAGCGAGTTCGGAGGTCGTCTTCGCGGGAGGGATCTACGACAAGCAGATAGTGGAGGCGCTCCGGTTTTTTGCCCGGCTCTACGTCCATGGTCACAAGGTGGGGGGAACCAACCCCTCCCTGGTCGAAGCCCTTGCCGCAGGCTCCCCGGTGCTCGCCCACGACAATCACTTCAACCGGGAGGTGGCCGGTCCCGGAGCCGCGTACTTCGGCGACGAGCGGCAATTGGCAGAGGAATTGAACTCGTTGCTCGGGGGCGATCGGGATCTGGAGGGGATGCGGCAGAGCAGCCGCCGGCGCCACAGCGAGGCGTACACCTGGGAGATGGTGCTGAGCGCCTACGAGGGGCTTCTTGCCAGGTGGCAGGGCGATCCGGTCGAGGATCGGAACGATGCCAAGATAACTGCTTTACACCCACGTCCCCATTAGGGGGGCGGATGGGATCTGACGCGCAATGGTTGCCGCAGAAACCCCCAGCCCCCGCTGCCATTTAAGTAAGCTCCACCTGATACTCCCCTCTCTCTCCGGGAGCACTGCCATTAAGTTACCTGATTAGCGTCAATCTTCCGCTGGTTGAAACTCCCCCCTCCCTTGATGGGAGGGGCCGGGGGGCACTGCCATTAAGTTAACAGGTGGCGCCACGCAGATCACGTAGGGTGGGCCTAGCCCACCGAGGTTTGGTGGGCGGGGCCCACCCTACACGTCTGCCGGCAGCTCCTTAACTTAATGGCAGTGGGGCCGGGGGGAGGGTGAGGCTTGTTCGAGCTTTTCACCCTCTCCCCAACCCTCTCCCATCAAGGGAGAGGGGGCTTGTACAGCGTGCGGGAAATTAGCACTGGCCTTAACTTAACTTAATGGCAGTGCCCTCCGGGCACCCTCTCCCGGAGGGAGAGGGGTTAAGTTAAATGATTCCCCCCCCCTCACGGTGCCAGCACGATCTCGTCCCGATAGACAGGGGAGACGTTCCCGTTGCCGTCCCGGAACCGGACATAGAAGGTCTTGACTCCGGGGCCGCTGCTGAAGGTCGCCTGTCGGACGGTGCTGAAGCTCTCCCATGAGTACCAGGTCGTGCCATCCTTGCTCAACTGCATTTTCTCGACGCCGTTCAGGCCGGTAGCATCGAGAGTAAGGGTCGCGGCGGTACTGCTCGTGGTGTCAGTTCCGCCAACGGCTTCGCTCCACTCAACTGAAGAAATGGAAGAAGCCGACCAAATTCCAGCGGATTATGACTCGTGTGGGATACAAACCCGAAGATGCCCACAAGACTTGGGTCAAAATAAACAGATGGCAGTCCGTGAACCGCGAAGAGGTCAAATATGTGATGGGGCTCAACTGGTTCAGGATGCAAGGGCTGGTATTTCTTCATGACTTCACGAAGTAACCTTGTGAAACTTGTTTCAATCATCAATCGAAGAGCGGCTTACCTGGCCGGTACGAGCCGTTCTGTTGGGAGGGGGTGGCTGTAGGGCCACCTCCTACCAAATTGCAGAGCTTTTTACCATCTCATTTATGGAATGTGGCATTGGGGATCTTCATTGAGTAACAGTAATTATCTCTGCTTTGTCACATACTTCGTGGCAACTCCCTCACCCCTGCCCCTCACCCCTGCCCCTCTCCCGCTTGCGCGCCGTAGCTCTACCGTAGGTCGGGTTGGCCCGGAGGGCGTAACCCGACGTGCAGCCGATGGCAACGCAGAAGGATGTCGGGTTACGCTGCGCTAACCCGACCTGCGCCTGACCCTCCTCCTCAACAACCCTCCATCGGCGCTTCCCTCCATACTGCCCCTGAAAAAAAAGGTGGCCCGCAGGCCACCTTGATCGTTCATTGCATTGCACAAGCGCAGTCGTCAGTTCCTGGTGATGGAAGCCGATACCGGGAGCGACACATTGCCCGCAGCGTCCTTGAAACGGACGCTGATGTTGTTGTCGCCCGGGGCCAGCGCGACGTCCCGGGTGGCACCAAAAGGCTCGAAGGGTAAGTAGTTGACCCCGTTCGTGCTGAACTGCATCTGGGTGACGCCGCTGGCATCGGTCGCCGTCAGCTCCAGGGTGCCGGTCGCCGAGGCGGTCGGGTTCGGCGTGCTGAAGGCGATGGTGCCGGTAGGCAGCGTGGTATCCACCGTGATGCTGGCCGAAACCGGGTCGGATACGTTACCGATGACGTCCCTGAAGCGGACGTAGACGGTCTTGACCCCTTCTCCCGCCGGCAGCAGGGTCATCGACCTGGTGGTAGCGTACGGCTCGTAGGCGAGGTAGTTGACGCCGTCCCTGCTGAACCGCATCTGGGTGACCTGGCCATTGGCGCTGGTAGCCGACAGGGTCATGACGGCGTACGGCAAATTGCTCGGATTCGGCGTGGTGAAGGCGATGGTGCCGGTGGGCTTCGTGGTAATCACCGTGATGCTGGCCGATACCGGGTCGGAAATGTTGCCGGCGGCGTCCTTGAAGCGGACGTAGACGGTCTTGACCCCGTCGCCCGCCGGCAGCAGGGTCATCGACTTGGTGGTGGCATACGGCTCGAAGGCGAGGTAGTTGACGCCGTCCCTGCTGAACTGCATCTGGGTCACGCCGCTGGCATCGGCCGCCGACAGGGTCATGACGCCGTACGGCAAATTGCTCGGATCCGGCGTGGTGAAGGCAATGGTGCCGGTAGGTTTGACGGTATCCACCGTTATGCTGGCCGAAACCGGGTCGGAGAGGTTACCGGCTGCGTCGATGAACCTTGCCAAAAGGGTCCTGACCCCGTCCACCGGGAACACGTTCAGGGAGATGGCGGTGGCATACGGTACCGGGGTGAAGAAGTTGATCCCGTCGTTGCTGAACTGCATGAAGGCCACGCCGTTGGCATCGGTTGCCGACAGGGTCAGGGTGACGCTGGTGCTTTTGGTCAGTGCGCCACCGTTGATGCTCATGGTGCCGACCGGATTAGTGGTATCAAGGGTAATGGTGGCCGAGATGATCGAGGAGACCTTCCCTGCGCTGTCCCGGTATCTTACGTACACCGTCTTGGGGCCGTCTCCCGGCAGCAGGGTCAGCGTTTTGGTGGCTGCGAACAGCTGGAAGGCGGAGAAGGTGGTGCCGTCCTGGCTGAACTGCATTCGGTTCACCGGGCCGGTCAGGCTGGTCGCGCTGAGCGAGAGCGTTACCGACGCGCTCCTGGTCAGCGCCGCTCCGCCGTTGATGACGATGCTGCCGGTCGGGTTGCTGTCGGTAACGGTCACCGTGACGGTCGCGCTGTTGGATACGGCGCCCAGCTGGTTGGCAACGCTATAGGTGAAGCTGTCGCTCCCCGAGGCGAAAGCGGCGCTCGATTTGTAGGTGACGGTGCCGTTCGAGTTGGCGCTGGCCGTGCCGTGGGCCGGAGCGCCGGTGATGACGATGGAAGCCGGATCGAGCGGGTTGAAGAGTGCGCTGTCGTTGTCGGTGACGCTGATCACCTTGTTGACCGCCGTGGCGGCCGTGGCGCTGTCATCGAGGGCGACCGGGCTGAACAGCCCCCCCAGGGCCGGTGTGGCTGAAATCGCGGTGAACGGCGGATCGGCCGGAAAAGTTCCGAGCGCGTAGGGGAGCACGGTGGCATCGCCGTTCGGCTTGCCGAGGGCCGCGTCGACGTAGGAGAACATCCGGTTTCTGACGTTGGAAAGCGGGTTGGCCGAGAAGTTGAGATGCGGGTCGTTGTAGGAACCGGTCGGCATCCCTCCGGTCTGGGCGCCGGCTCCGGCGACCAGCACGTCGAAATCGGCCTGGGTGCGAGGGTCGAGCCCGGTGAAGGGGAACGGGTCGAGGGCAAAGGTGCCCATGGGAGCGTTCTCGCAGCCGCCGTCGTTCAGGCAGCCGCTCGGGGAGAGGCGCCGGTCCAGGTTCCAGGGGATCGCCTCGAAGACCGGGGGGGTGCTGAGCAGGTTCAGGTCGATCTCGCTCATCTCCGCCACCTCGATCCCACCGAGGTTCATGCCGAGAGGGAAAAGGTATTCGCCGTTGGTCGCCACGTTACCGTTGACGTCGAGGGTGACCAGCGATCCCTCGGGGCTGTCCAGCCTGTGGCCGGTGCGCGCGATGATCTCGTGGGGGACCGGACCGAGGATGCCGATGTTGTCGGCGAACATCTGGTTCCCGCCGCCGGGGCAGATGCCGGGGTTGGAGACCCGGAACCGGGGCGACGCCTGGAGGTGCAGGCAGGGGTTCAGCCTGGGGAGCGCACCGCCGGGGGTGGGGGTCGCCAGGTTGCGCGCCATGAGAAAGTCGACGTCGTAGCGGATCTTGAAGATGTTGGCTCCCGCCGCGACGATACCCTGCTGGGAGCAGATGCCGCTCGGGAACGACCCCGTCGTCGCGATGTCGCAGCCGGCGACCGAGGCAAGGGGGAACTCGTGGGTCGCGTTGTTGACCGGGTCGCGGTGCACCGACCAGATGTCGACGTCGGTCGGGGCGAGGGTGGTGAAGCCGATCCACATGGCCCGCTGGCGCTGGTTCTGGAAGGCGGGCGCCTCGATGAAGACCTCCTCCAGGAACAGGTAATCAGGCTGTCCCGGCTCGTCCTTGGTTTGCAGCGCCTTCTGGACGTTGCTGGTATGGGCCGAGAGGAACTTGACGCCGTTGATGGTCTCGTAGTTCCCCTCCGCCACCACGGAGTCCCCCACCCTGACCGGTGCGAAGAGCCGGGAATCGGCGACCGGCGGCTCGAGCGCCGCATTGCTGCGGTTGGAGTCGGGGCAGAGCAGGTCGTTGGTGCCGGTGCCGGTAGACTGGGTGAGCTGTGCCGGGATGGCGGCGATGCCGGTCAGGGCGGGAAGACCGGGGAATATCCGGGTCACGCTGCTCGGGATGCAGACCGGGTAACCGGTGGAGAAGGTGTTGGTGTAGTTGTCGGGGTCGAGGGTGAAGCGCGGGTCGGGGCTGCAGTTCGGCCCGCCGGCGCATCCGGCACCGTTTTGGACGGTGTGGCGCCCGGTCGGGTCGTTGAGCCGGACCATCGCCCCGGTGTTGGGGTCGTTGGGGACGCCGTTCACCCGGTAGTAACCCTGGGCGTAGTTGATGTAGCTCACCTGTCCGACCACCGATTCGGCCGCCTTCTGGATGAAGAGGTCGCCGATGATGACGTTGCCTTGGTTGGTGTGCACCGCCGAAAGGGTCGCTATGCCGCCGGAGCCGGTCTGGTTGCAGCGGTCCCCCTTGGCCAGGCCGCTCTCGCCCAGCGCCTTGCAGGCAGCCGGAGCCTGGTCGAAGATCTGCTGGAGGCTCAGCCGGTTGGCCGGCAGATCGATGAGGAGGTTCCTGGGGACGATCATCTCGGAGCCCCCCACCACCATGACGCCGCCCGAATAGACGTCGGCCGGATCGTTGAGGGTGATCCTCTCGATCTCGCCTACCGAGTTAGGGGATGGGGAGACGATGACCGGGGCCGCGTGAGCCGCCGCCGTCATCACGATGAACAGTGAAAACAGCGTGAGAATCAGGCTGAAACTTCGATGCATCCTTTTCATGATGTCCTCCTTTGGGACTGTAATTTCCGGCTGCCCGGGGGGGCACAGGTTCCCCCCGGGATAAAAGGGATGCATGCTACTGAAGAGTAATGCTTGCCTGGAGGCTTGCCGAGACATTCCCCGCGGCGTCCTTGTAACGGACGTTGACGGTCTTGACGCCCGGTCCCGCAGGGGTCAAGGTCACGTTGCGGGTCGCGGCGAAGGTCTCGAAGGGGAACCAGTGGATGCCGCCGTCCTTGCTGAACTGCATCTGGGCCACGCCGCTGGCGTCGAGGCCTGTGAGGGTCAGCACGGCGGCCGTCGAGGCGGTGGTCGCGGCGCCGCCGTTGATGGTCAGCGAGCCGGTCGGCTTGGTGCTGTCGAGCGTGATGCTGTCCGAAATGGGAAGCGACACGTTGCCGTTCGCATCCTTGAACCTGACGTAGATGGTCCTGGTCCCGTCGCCGGCGGGGAGCGTCACCGTCCTGGCGGTCGCGAACGGTTCCCAGGCGAAGTAGTTCACCCCGTCCTTGCTGAACTGCATCGAGGTGACGCCGTAGACGTCGCCGGCGCTCAGGGTGAGGGGGGCGCTCAGCGAGTTGGTCAGGGCCGCCCCCCCCTTGACGGTCACCGCTCCGGTGGGAGGGGTGGTGTCGATGAATATCGAGTCCGAGAAGATCTGCGACACGACGCCGGCCGAATCCATGAACCTCACGTAGATGCTCTTCAACCCCTCGCCGGGGAGCAGGGTCACGTTCCTCGTCGTGGCGTAGTTCTCCCAGCCGAAGAAGTTCGTCCCGTCCTTGCTGAACTGCATCTTGGCCACCGGGTTGGTGCCGGAGGCGCTCAGGGTCAGGGTGGCGCTCTGGGATCTCGTGGCGGCCGCGCCGCCGTTGATGACGATGGCGCCCGGGATCTGCGCCGCGCTGGAGAAGATGTTCGCGGTCACGGTGGTCACGCCGCCGGCCATGTCGGTGGCGATGACCGAGACGGTATTGTTACCGCCGGCAAGCCCGGTGACGCTGCTGCTCCAGGTGGTGTCGGTGCTGGTGTCGGCCGGCAGCGGCGCTGCGCCGTTGACCCTGGTCCGGATGGTCGCCCCGGCCTCCTTGCTGCCGCCGATCAGCTGGCTCCCCTGTGAGGTGGGGCTGGTCACCGGGTTGAGCGTCACCGTCGGCAGTGGCGCGGCGGCCACCCCGAGGGCCCCCTTGGCCGGGAGCCTGATCAGGAGGTCGGGAGCGCCGTTGGGCACCAGGATCTCGGGACGGTCGAACGGCTCCGACTCGTTTCTCACCCGCTCGTCGGTGAGCGACCGCAGGAACGCCACCAGGGCGGCCTCGTTGGTCGGGTTGTTCTGCAGCAGGGTATTCCCCCCCAGGATGAGCGGGTCGATGTCGTTGATGTTGTTCTGCGGGAAGTTCCCCCCCCTGGCGTAGAGATCCACCACCCCCTGCAGATTCCCGACGCTCCCGTTGTGGAAGTACGGTGCGGTCAGCTCGACGTTGCGCAGCTGCGGGACCTTGAAGGTGCCGTCCGCGTTGACCGGGAAGGTCGGCGGCAGAAACTGCGGCATCAGCGGCGTCTCGAAGGGGAGCAGTCCGGTCTGCCACAGCTCCCCGAGCCGGACGAAGGAGAGCGGGAAGGGGAGGTTGGTCAGCGGGTTGCTGAAGGGAGCGGTTCCCCCGCGGGCGAGGTCCTCCGTGGAAGGCCTTAGCGCGAGGTTGTTGAAGCCGTCGTCGTAGATCGCCAGGAAGCCCGCCCCCACGGTCATCTGCTCGATCAGGTTGTGCTGGGCGTTCCTGACGAAGGCGGCGTTCCCCACCGATGCGGTGGTGAGCTCGCTGCCGGCGTGGCAGACGGTGCATCCGGCGTTCTGGAAAATGGAGAAGCCGAGCTGCTGCTGCGCCGTCAGTGCCGTCGGGTCCCCCCCCAGCCAGCGGTCGAAGGGGGTGTTGTCCGAGACCAGGGTCGCCTCGTAGAGCTGGATGGCGAGCCCCCAGAACAGGGAGAAGTTCGCCTCCATCTGGCTGTACTGGCCGTCGGGGAGGGTGACCGCCTGGCCGGAATCCCAGTACTTGTCCAGGAAGGCGGCCTTGATCATGTCGGCGTAGTTGCTGTTGAGACCCTTGGAGCCGGTTACCGAACCGTCGGGCTGCACGGCGGCCCGGGAGAGCTGGCCGAGCACGCTGTCGCCCGGGTGGACCAGCTGGATGCCGAGCGGCGTCAGGCTGAGGAGCTTCCTCCCCAGCTTGGGAAAGCTCCGCCCGCGGGCGGACATCTCGGTGTCGTCCATGGGCGGGCCGGTCGCCTGGGAGGCGAGGCTCGCGTCATCGATGGCGATCTGGGCCGGCACCAGGGTTCCGGCCTGGTTCACCCAGATGCGGGCGTTCTGGTCCAGCGGGCCGAAGGGGTTCACCCCGTTGAAGTTGTTGTTGGCACGGCCGTCCCAGAAGTTGGTGAAGTTGAAGACCGCGTTGATCACCGACGGGGTGTTGCGCCCCGTCACCCGCCGCATGCTGCTCCCGTTCACGTGGAACACGGGGTCGGGAAGCGGCGCGACGCTGTCGAAGCGGGAGCCGGGGACCACGTCGATGAAGTCGCTCAGGCGCACCCCCTGGGAGCCGACCACGTCGTTGGTGTCGCGCAGTATCAGGGAGCTCTGCAGGTCCACCGGCTCCTGGCGCTCATGGAACGGGAAGTCGGCCGGCTGCAGGGTGTAGTTGGGGGCGAACTGCGCAAACCCCGGCGCGCCGATCGAGTTGTTCCCGAAGACGTTGTCGCCGGCCTTGCCGCCCGGGTTCAGGGTGTTCTTGAGCCGGTTGTCCGCACCGGCGCTGAAGTGGCAGCTGCCGCAGGCCTGGATGCCGTCGCTTCCCGCCTGCATCTCCCAGAACAGGGCCTTCCCCAGCCTGATGGCTGCGGACTTGCTCTTGATGTACTGGTACAGGGGGCGGGGTTCCGGCACGGCAACCTGGTTCAGCGGGAAGAAGCCGGGAGGGGGTATCACCACCCCCCAGGCCGCGCCGGACGGCAGCCAGCTGCTGACAATCACCGCGCTCGCCAGTATCCGCATGGCCGCTCTCGACTTCATGAAACTTTTGGCCATGTTGGCCTCCTTTGAATCCTTGGAAAACCCCCTTGAGCGTCCCTGAGCTGCGCGATCAAGGGGGTTCTCCTGCCGTATTCAGGAACTGGATCTAAACGGTTAACTTCTGACTATGGTTGCCGAAACGGGGAGCGAAAGATTGCCTGCCGCATCCCTGAAGCGCACGGTGAGCGTGTTGAGACCCGGGGCCAGCGTGACGGTCCTGCTGGTGGCGTAAGGTTCCCAGGCGTAGAAGCCGCTGCCGTTCTTGCTGAACTGCATCTGGGTGACGCCGTTGGCGTCGCTTGCCGAAAGGGCCAGGGTGGCGCTTGCCGAGCTGGTCGGGTTCGGCGTGGTGAAGGCGATGGTCCCGGTCGGCCTGGTCCGGTCCAGGATGATGTTGTCCGAGATCGGGGCGGTAACCACCCCGGCGCCGTTTCTGAAGCGGACGTGGATGGTTTTTACCCCGTCTGCCTCGCCCGGGGCCGAGGTCAGGGTGACGCTGCGCGTCGTGGCATAGTTTTCCCAGCCATACCAGAAGGTGCCGTTCTTGCTGAACTGCATCTGGTTCACCCCGGCCAGGGAGGTCGAGAGCGTCAGGGTGGCGGTGACGGAAGTGGTGATCGTGGCACCGCCGTTGATGAGGATGCTCCCGGTGGAAAGGGTGATGCTGTCCGAGATCGGGAGGGAGATGTTCCCCGCGCTGTCCCTGAAGCGGACCGTCACGCTCTTCAGCCCTTCTCCCGGCAGCAGGGTCACCGTCCTGGTGGTGGCGAACTGCTCGAAGGCGAAGTAGTTGACGCCGCCGTCCTTGCTGAACTGCATCTGGGTGACGCTGCCGGCGACGGAGCTGGCCGTGAGCGTCAGGGTGACCGACTGCACGTTGGTGCTGGCTGCGCCGCCGTTGATCACGATGGTCCCGGTGGGAGCAACCTTGGCGATCTTGATGGGGATGCGTCCGGTGCAGACCACGTCCTGCGCCACTCCCGGCAGCTGCCCACGGGTGTTGATGAACTTGACGGTGGCGGACGAATCGAGCGCGGTGGTCACCCTGAGCAGGGCGTCGAAACGCCGGGCGGTGGTCATCTTGATCGGGGTTCCGGCCGGCACCCGGTAGGCGTGGTTCTCTCCGAACGGCGCCACGCCGAGGGCACGGCCGTCCCAGGCGATGATGACGACATCCACCGGGAAGGTCACCTCGGTGCTGTTGTAGGCCGCATCGAGGCAGCGCACCAGGATGGTCTGCCCGGTAAAGCCGTTGATGGAAACCTGCGAGCCGCTGACGCCGCTGTTCAGCGCGGCGGGGATCACGATGTTCGGCTCGATGGCCGCCGTTTCCCCCTTGCGGGCCCTCACCGGGACCCCCGTGATGTACCAGTAGTCGGCGTTGAAGTCGTTGAAGGCGAAGAAATCGTTCGCGGCGGCCGGGCTGTTTTCGCCGTTGAAATGGAAGTTGTCGTTGAATCCCGGCCGGGTCCCGTGCATCGGATAGGTGGCGCGGGCGTTGTTGGCCAGATCGCTCCAGGTCGAGTCGCGGTCGTCAAGGACCCAGAGCGCCTCGATGTCGTAGGGGACCGTATGGGCATGGGGATCGGTGTTGAACTTGAGCCTGACGTCGCCGGTCCAGGGGTCCAGGGCGTTGATCGGATTGGCGTTGAACCCCGGGAACTGCGGGAAGGCGCTCACGTTGGCCGCAGTGCGGCGCTTGCCGTCCCGGCAGTGGCCGATCGGTATCGCCGGGTTGTACTGGGTGGCGAAATAGGCGTCCTTCGGCTCGACCAGCATGAGGAAATAGAGGCCGAACTCGAAGTGCTGCATGGTGTTGCGGTGGCAGTGGGAGAAATAGGTGCCGATGAACTGGGGCTGCAACTGGTAGATATAGTGGCCGATCTCCATGGAGCAGTGGCCGACGCCGTCGTTCATCGGGGTAGGCTCGTGGCCGTGCCAGTGAATGGTGTGCGGGGGAGGCCCCTTGCCGTCCGTTTCGCAATGGAACACCACTCCCTGGGGGAGGCGCAGGGTGGCGCTGGGGAATTCGTTGCCGGTCACCCCGTTGCTGTCCGGGTTCATGAAGAGAAAGAACTCCATCCCGTTGCTGCGGCGGTCCCAGGTGTCCAGCCTCACGCCGTGCATCAGTTCCAGCACCACGGTGTGCGGCGTATCGGGGGCCCTCTGGAAGCCGGCGGCGGCAAGCACCTCGGGCACCGGATTGGTGGGGAGCACCAGGTCGGGCGTAACCGGGCTCTCCTTGGGGGGGTCGAACATCTTGACCCACATCCCCTCCATGCCGACCACGGACCAGCGGGTTATTGTGTTTGCGGGGTTGGAAAATGACATGATGGCTCTCCTTTTACCTTACGAATTGGACGACGAAACGGGTTCAGTGATGCCGCAAGGGTTCGGCGCTACTCTTCCGGCTCCGGGCGGGGGCCGGGTGCCGGGTAGGTGGCCCTCTCGCCGCTCACGCCGCTGACGCCGCGAACGTTGCGGTACATCATGTTGAAATCCTCGTCCATCGGGAAGTTCATATGGCCGGGGGTGTTGCGGTCGCCGGTGATGTACATCCCCGAAATGAGGCCGCAGTTGTAGTTGCCCCCCTGGGCGGTCTGGCTCGGTTCCGAATGGTCGTGCATCGGGTAGCAAAGCGGCGACATCCGCTGTCCCAGCTCGACGGGGGTCACCCCGTCCTCGGCAAAGGCCGTGGTCCCCAGTGGCGGCAGGTGCATCTCGAACTCCTGGACCGGCGGGTAGCAGGGATTGCCTCCTACCGTGGTGAGCGGGGTGCCCGCCAGGCCGATCCCTCCCACGTTCGGGATGCTGGGGGGCCTCATGAACGGTATGGTGTAGTCGACCCGGTCCATGGGATAGACGCCGAAGACGTCGACCCAGATGGGATTTTCATTGGAGACGCCGTTGATCCCCGTGACGAAGAAGTGATTGGCGTGCAGGTGCATGGAATGGGTCCAGAGCCCGGCGTTCAGTATGTGCACCACGCACGGCTCGCCGATGCGCCCCATCGGCGTGATGGAGGGGCTGAAGTGGGCGAAGAAACCGGACTGGCCGTTGATGGTGAAGAACTCCGGGTTGTAGTTCTGCCTGGTCGCGCTGAACGGGCTGCGCAGGAACTTGTCCGTGAACTCCTGGGCCGGGTAGTCCAGCCCCGGGGTGTAATCGCCCACCTCGGCAAAGAGCCTGGGGCTCGCCTGGTGCGTCAGCCAGACATAGGTCCGGAAGGGGGGGGCGTAGGAGTTGCCGGTGAGATATGCGTTCTCGTCCATCGTGGGGGGGGTGTCGTCGCCGGCCTGCTCCCAGGCAAGTCCCGGCCAGCAGTCGGCGCTGCCGAACTCGTTGAACAGTTTCTGCACGTGGGGCGACGGGTTGTCGTAGGGGGTGATCCTGTTCCCCACCCCGGTCGGCACCGCGGGCCGGACCACCAGCGCGCCGTGCAGCCCCATGACCCGGTTCACCGGCGCGTTCAGCTTGTCGTAGTACAGGTGCGAGCCGGAAACCGAGGCGGTAAGGGTCCCCTCGTAGGTCTGACCCGCCGGAATCACGCCGCTGTCGAAGAGGCCGGGGATGTAGAATGAGTGGGCCTCGTCCAGTTCGTTCTTGATCTTGATCTGGATGGTGTCGCCTTTGAGGGCGAGGATGGTGGGGCCGGGGCAGTCCGGCGGCACGTCGACGCCGTTGGCCTTCATCTTGTAGATCCAGAAATAGCACTGGGCCGTGTTGATCTCGTTGTGGGTCACCATGTCCTTAAGCGCATCCGTGATGGTAACCTCAAGGGTCTGGTCGGCTGCGTAGGCGTTCAGCACCCCGAGCCCGGGAAGCTTGCTGCTCAAAATGACAGTTGCGACCCCTGCCGCACTCAATTTTAGGAAATCCCGTCGTTTCATGTTCATGGTAGCCTCCTTCTTTTATGTCCGTCCGGAAGATGGGGAAATGCTTAATCTGTCTTAGCTGAGTTGTTCGATCATATGTCACTGAAGCAAATAGCTTTTGCACTGCGTATTACATTATTTGTGCCATGACCGGGCTAAATCAAATGTCATGTGATATAGGATAGTTATAATTATGCTGCACGATTTGAGAAGTAGCAAAAGGGTGCAAAGAATTTGGCTCGCATGTACACTCTTAAACAGTTGTTGCAGCCGGTTGAAAAAGAGAAGCGGCATTACTTGTGACTTGGTTAATTGTAGTTAATTGCTCTCTAGTAGAGAACCCAGTCGCTCTGTCGCACCACCTTGGCATTGTCGCCCTTGGCCAAGCTGACCACGTAGCACCCTTTCGAGGCATAGCGCTGTCCCGGTCCGAAACTCAGCTTGGGATAAAGGACCGACGTGTTGGTCTCGTCCCTGCCGTCGTCGAAAATATCCAGGAAGTAGTCGCGATACAGGTTGCCTCCCATGTCGGTGAGAATTCTGGAGAGGAGTCTGGTGACCAGGTAGCTTTTCGCGGCGATCGCCGTGTTGGTGACCGTGATCTTCTTGTAGTTCATCCAGCCGTCTGCCACCGACTTGGCGTATTCGCCTTCGCCCGGGAGCCTGGTCGGATGGGTGATCAGGATCAGGTCGCGGACCGCGTCGGGAATCGCCTTGAAGTCGCCGGCGAGCATGGTGGCCGAGACGAAGATGGTTGACGGCTTGTCGCCGCTTGCCGCCAGGGTACCGATGCCGGCCAGGTCTGAAGGGTCAAGCCAGAGCAGCAGCACCGCGTCCGGGTGGGATGAGGCGAGCCTATCCCAGAACTTCGGGTCGATCCTCTCGTTTGCCGCGACCGGCCTGTCGATCAGCGGGGCGTCGCCCAGCTTGTTCCAGGTGTCCGTGAAGCCGCGTGCCAGGGCGTTTCCCTGGTCGCTGCTCCGGAACAGCTGGACCACCTTTTTCCCCGGGGGAAGGGCGAATACCCGTGACAGGTATTTCGCGGCGGTTTCTCCCTCCTGGTAATACCCTTTCGAGAAGTAGAGCGTATACCAGTCGTTTTCCGAGACCACCGGCAGTTCGGTGTCCGGGAGGATGCAGGGGATCTGGTTCTTCTCGCAGAACTCGTGCACGGGGTGCCATTTGCCCGGGGCCGTCCCCCCCAAGAGGGCAAAGACCGGCCGCTGACGGTACAGCGCCTCCAGCTGGCTCCCCCAGGTTTCCGGCCCCCCCCTGAGCTCCCAGACATCGAGCGCCAGCTTGCGGTAGCCCCTTGCCTCGGGGCGGCCGCCGGAGGGAAGTTTCCCCCCCTGCCGCGCATTCAGTGTCGGGAGCCGGGCGTTCCACTCTTCCTTGATGAAGGCGTTCAACGGTAGCAGCAGCGCCTCTTTGTCCCCGGTGCTGGTTTTCTCGGTCACCACGGTGGCGAACCTGATTTCCTCGTCGGTCACGCCGGGGGAGAGTTCCCCGGAGAGATGCTCGAGGTAGAAGATCATGATTTCCATCTCGTCCCGGGTCAGGGCATAGAGCGGCATGGTCTCGCTCATCTGCTCCCCTGCGGGGCCGACCCCGGTGCTGAGCGCCGTGGCCAGCGATTCCCTGCTGTAGGCCGGCCGTCCCCCTTTGAACATGGAGCGCTTCATGGCCGAGCCGGGGATGTCCAGCAGGTCCTTGATAGGGACGTACAGCCTGGCTCCGTTGGTGGGCGGTGAAAGGATGCCCCCCTCCAGCGCGCCCAGCCCGCTTCTCAGGTGACAGTTGGTGCAGGTGGACATGGTCCCGGTCAGCTCGATGTCCCCCTGGACCGTTGCCGCCATCGGCTTGCCCGACGGCAGCATGCCGTTGCGGTACATCTCGGCACCAAGGCACAGCGCCTCGGCTTCGGAATGTCCGGCTACCGTGGTCTGCTCCCCGGCCGCAACCGGAAAAGCCATGGCCAAAAGCAGCAGCAGGGAGCACGCGAGCTGTTTTGCCCACAAATGCGTCGCCGCCGTCATCGGTCCATGCTCCGCAGTTCGCCCAGCAGGTCGGTTTTTCGCATCAGCCCCTTGGTGCGGACCCACTCCTCGGAGTCGGGGGCGCGCAGCAGGTAGATCGGCTCGTGGGCCATCTTGTCCTCGACCGTGGCGTCCAGCGCCTGCAGCACCCTGCGGATATCCTCCCTGCTGCCGGTGAGGAAGTCCCACCCCTTGCCGGCCGAGAACCTGGAGAGGTACTTCTTCATCTGTTCCGGCCGGTCATGCTCCGGGTCGATCGAGATGGAAATCAGCTGGACCTGCTCTGCGTCCTTGCCCAGTTCCTTCCTGAGGTTGGCGAAGCTGGCCGACAGGACCGGGCAGATGGTGTTGCAGGTCGTGTAGATGAAGTCGACGATCACCGGTTTGCCCGAATCGATGAGCGACCTCAGGTTCACCTTCTTGCCGTCCTGATTGAGGAGCGTCACGTTGGGGATGTTGTAACTGTGCACGCTCCTTTTATAGTTTCCCTTGGGTTTCTCGGCTTTTGCGGCGGAGACCGGCTCCTTTCTGGCCACGTTGAAGGAGAACACGGCCTGATCCTCCTGCGCCTCCTTGCTGACGCTGACCCTCAGATCCCAGCGGCCGGCGATTGCGATTACCACATTCTCGACATGGTACTTGCCGCCGCCCCGTTCGGTGACGACAGCCTTCTCCCAGACGCCGTGGTTCTTTTCCGGCAGCCAGGGAACTACGCTCAGCCTGGCACCCTCGACCCCCTTGCCGTTCCTGTCCCGAAGCGTCAGGTCGATGGCATTGCTGCCGGGCTTCAGCACGTTCCCCGCAATGGCGATCTCCAGGCCGAAGAACCCCTTTCCCGACTTCCTGGCAGGCGAATCCACGCCGTTGGGAGACGGGGCGGTTGTCGGGACGGCGGCGAATCCTGCGCTGCTGTAAAGCAGCAAGCAGATCATGGCAATGGCAAGCTTCATGGCAAATACCCCTTTGATTCGTTATTTACTGTCATCGTGCTTCTTTGGGCCGTTCTCGATTTCGTCCTTTTCATCAGTGGCGTTCTTGAAATTCCTGATGCTCTTTCCTAGGGCGCTGCCGATCTCGGGAATTCTTCCGGCCCCAAATATCACCAGGATGATGACCAGAATGATGATCAGTGCGGGCATGCTGAATCCAAACATGAGTTACCTCTCTATTGGTGTATTTTAAATTGATGCCGATGTCGGTACCAGGTGCGGAAACTCTTCTACACGGCAACCCTTCTACACGGAGCATGCCAACACGTGCAGCAGGGGCAAGTACCAGTATAGTCATCGCTTTGCAGGGTGTAGCCATATATGTGAGAACTGCCTAACTGATGCGGGAAGAGTGCCTTCACCCTGTTGCATCACATACAGAGCCCGAAGTTACTGGCGTTTTTTCAAAGTAACCAGTTTTCGCGCGTGCCAATATTTTTGCAGGGAGAAAACTGCTGAAAGTGTCTCCCGACACCTTTAGCAGTGGTTAATGGCGTCTAATTCAGTGCCCGTCAAAACCCGTTCAGCTTTCACCCTTCACCTCCAAAGGTTCATTCACCTTCACCTTTCACCCTTCACCTTTCACCTTTCACCCTTCACCTTTCACCGGCTTTATATTTCCTGATTAGTGCTAATCTTCAGCTGATAAAACTCCCTCCCCTTCAAGGGGAGGGTTGGGGTGGGGATGGGGTAGCTCCGGTGCCGAAAACGCCCCCATCCCCCTCCTGACCTCCCCCTTGAAGGGGGAGGGAACTGAATAGCTGAAGATTATTACTAATCAGGTTATATTTTGTGGTAACATTTCCCGGCCATCGGACGGAGTTATACCGTGTCTGCCGTAGCTGTTTGCCTGGCTTGTGCTCGACTGATCCCGGGATTAAGGAGAAAATCTTTGAAACCAGCAAAATCATTTTCCATCTCGCTGTTTTGCCTGGGTCTGTTGCTGTTCTGCAGCAGCGCACCCCTTGCCGAGAATATTGCCGGGGCAAAGGGCGACCGGTCGGCAACCTGGTCGGCACCCGTTTCCTCTCCGACGCCATCTCCCTCTGATGCCACCGCTTTATCCCCGCCGTCCGGACCCAAAGATGCCGTCAGCCCGAGAGAGACCGAAGCCATCAAGCCGGAGCCGGTTCCACCTGCAAAACCGGTTGCCGGAGGCAATGCCGAGGACGAGGAGGCTTCTCCCCTGGAAAAGGCCGTATCCGCGACGGTAAAGGGGGTCGAAGGCTCCCGTCCCCAGCCTTACCAGTCAAACGATCTCCGCCAGTTCGGCTACAATTTCTTCCGCCCGGCCGCGGCCGGTTTCGCGCCGCTCAGCGATGTTCCGGTCAGCGCCGATTATCCGCTGGGACCGGGAGACCGGATCGTCCTGACCCTGTGGGGGGGGGTCGAGGGAACCCATGAGCTCGAGGTGAACCGCAGCGGCGAGATCTTCCTCCCCCGGGTAGGGGTGCTGAAGGTGGCCGGAGTCAGCTTCGGCAAGCTGCACGGGATGATAAAATCCGCCCTGGCAAAGGCGTACAAGGACTTCGATCTCAACGTGACCATGGGGAAGCTGCGCGTCATCAAGGTCTTCGTGGTCGGCGAGGTGCAGGCCCCCGGCGACTACAACCTGAGCCCGCTTTCCACGCTGATCAACGCCCTCAGCGCCGCGGGGGGGCCGTTGAAAAGCGGCACGCTGCGCAACGTCCAGGTCAAGCGGGGAGGGCAGGTCGTGGAAACGGTCGATCTGTACGACTTCTTTCTCCAGGGGGACAAGAGCAAGGACATACGCCTGCAGCCCGGCGACACCATCTTCGTCCCGGTTATCGGCAAGGTGGCGACCGTTGCCGGCAACGTGAAGCGCCCCGCCATCTACGAGCTGAACCAGGAAAAGAGCCTGCGTGATCTCGTCGACCTCGCCGGCGGTTTTCTCTCCACGGGGTACCTGCAGCGGGTGCAGATCTCCAGGGTCGAAGCCCATCAAAAGAACCTGGTGGCCGACTTCAACGTCGACCCGAAAAGCGCGGGGCAGGCGAACCAGCAGAACCTGGAGGCGATCAAGATCCAGGACATGGATATCGTCAAGGTCTTCCCCATCGATATCACCGTGCGCGGTCATGTCAGGCTGGCGGGCTACGCGCTGCGCCCGGGTGACTACGCCCTGCTCCCCGGGATGCGCCTGAGCCAGTTGCTGCTCCAGGACAATCTCCTCCCCGAGTATTACGACGAGGCGGTCAAGATCACCCGGCTCTATCCCCCCGATTACCATCCGGAGTCGCTCTATGTCAGCCTCGCCAAGGCGCTTGCCGGCGATCCGGCGCATGACCTGGAACTCAGTGAGTTCGATACGGTAAAACTGTTCTCCCGCTGGGAGATGGAGGAAATGCCGAAGGTGAGGGTCAACGGCGAGGTGCAACGCCCCGGCGAGTACCGCCTTTCCAACAACATGACGGTGCGCGATCTTCTCATGGAAGCGGGGAACCTGAAGATCACCGCCTATCTGAAGAATGCCGAGATCAACCGCACCGAGCGGAGCGCCGAGGAAGCAAGCTCTTTTCCCATAACGATCAATCTCGAGGAAGCGATCAAGGGGACCCCCAAGGATAACCTGGTGCTGCTGCCGCTGGACGAACTGACCGTCAGGAAGATTCCCAACTGGTCCGAGGAGACCGAGAGATACGTCTCCCTGCAGGGCGAATTCCGCTTCCCCGGCGTCTATCCGATCTACAAGGGGGAGAAAATCAGTGCCGTCATCGAGAGGGCGGGGGGGGTTACCGGCAAGGCCTATCTGAGGGGGGCGAAATTCACCAGGAGGTCCGTGCAGGAGGAGCAGCAAAAGCGCATGGACGAGGTGATAGCGCGCACCGAGCAGGACCTGCTCAAGAAGCAGGGCGAGCTCGCCTCGCTGGCGGTATCGAAGGAGGAGCTGGAAGCCACCAGGGCATCGCTGGAGGGTCTGCAGAAAGGGCTGGAGAAACTGAAAAGCAGCAAGGCCGAGGGGCGCATGGTGATCAGTTTCTCCTCCATGGACAAATTCAAGAACAGTGAAAATGATCTGGAACTGATGGGAGGGGACATCCTGCTGATACCGAGGACCCCCAATTCGGTCAACGTCCTGGGGCAGGTCTACAACCCCACCACGCTGTTGCACGTCGACGGGAAAAGGGCCTCCTACTACCTGCGCAAAGCGGGCGGTCCGACCAAGGATGCCGAAGAGGATGAAATGTACATCGTCGGGGCCGACGGCGCAGTCGCCAGCAGGCAGCAGAGCAGCTTCGGTTTTCGCTGGGACGACGAGGCCGACACCTGGAGATTCGGTTCCTTCCTTGGCATCGATCTCGACCCGGGCGATTCACTGGTCGTGCCGCAGAAGCTTGAGCGAGTCGCCTGGATGAGGGAGATCAAGGACATCACCACCATCCTCTCGCAGGTGGCACTCACCGCCGGGGTACTCATCGCGGCGGGGCTTTAGCTTCTCCGCAGCCAACACCTTGGATCATTTTGCCGTGACTGAACCGCAGCTGGTCCAACCGGCACTCACACTGTTTGCAATATGGAATCTGAGAGGTTCACACGCTTCATCCAAGATTACGAAGCACCAGGAGTCGCCTTTGGCATCATTTCTTCTGCTTATTGCATTGCCGGTACAGCCTGGCAGATATTTAGACAGGATATTGCCGAAAACGGCAAGATTGAGGAATCCGCTTGCCTCTTCATCATAGGTATCATTCAGGGCTGCACTGCTCCTCAGATGCATGTCGGCTTTGGTAGAAAAAGGAAGTTGATCACCGGCCGTTTCCGGAATCTCCGTTGTGCTGGTTATCCGTCTAGTGCCTTCCAGCCTAAGGTTGTTTAAAGGTCCGACGAAATACTCATCCGTGACCGCACCGCAACAACTAACTTCGACAGAGCTGATTTTGACTGGATTGCCTTCCTTGATCCGCAGCGCCTGCATTGGCCAGAATACATCCTGCTTTACCTCATACCCCTTCCTGGTTCCGAACCAAATCAGGGTTGAGTTCCCCTCCGCGCACTGTGTGCTGCCGGAATAAATAACATCCTGGATACCGTCGACATTCAGGTCATGGAGGTAAAAACCGCCAGGGAAGGCATACTCCTCCGAAAAAGCCCTCTCAATGAACGAGCAATGTTTCCCTTCCCATTCCTTACCCATCCTGCTTACCGAATACGCCCTGCGCAACTCGGGAAACAGTTTCCGGAGAAACCTCTTTTCGGCGGGTTTCATCTTCTTGAGAGGATACCAGTTTGCCGTATCCGGAAACAGTATCGCGGAAACCTTTTCGTAGTCAGGGCTTGATTCTTCTGCATACGACAGATCAAAAGAGAGAAGTACAACAACAAAAAGAAGAAGTATAATTCTTGCCATGTCTCACGATCTCCATTCATCTAAGGGTGTGGGCGCTCACCGGCGGGTATTCTCTTTTGATCTTCCGCTGTTCAGCTCCCTCCCCCTTCAAGGGGGAGGTCAGGAGGGGGATGGGGGTGTTTTTGGCACCGGAGCTGCCCCATCCCCACCCCAACCCTCCCCTTGAAGGGGAGGGGGTTTTTCAGCGGAAGATTGACGCTAATCAGGATTCTCTTTTGGCGCAAAGGTCGAGCTCGGCTACTTTGATAGCTGCCATGTTGCCGGCACTACGTACCAGCCCCTCTTTGGCGTATACTTACCTCCGTTTGCGTTGGTTTATCACAAACGGCTCGAAACTCCAAGCCGCGCTGAGCCGAAACGCAAATTAATAACGTTTGGAAATGGTTCCTCCCTCCTTGCGCTCTTTCAGCAGCATGGCAAAATGTAGAACGGCCAATTAGCCGTCGGTAATGTTGTGGCGGGGAGATCTCGCCGATGGGGCGCCTTTTGCCTACCCGAACGGTCGCAGCTGGGCCTCGACTACATCCATCCGGAAAAGAGAACAAAATTTCAGCTAATCGCCTGCAATGGAGGTGCTTCATGGATTTGAAACAGGATATGGTAAAAGGGGCCATACTCAGGATACTGGAGAACCTGTCACCGCACGCTATAAAACCTGGACTCCTCATACAAAAACTGAAAATAGATGAAAATATGGCTACCGGAAACTACCTGCTTACAGGTTCAGTGAACAAGGCTGTAAGTAAAAGAGTTTATATATCATCCCCAGAGGGATTTAGAGCAAGAATCACAAAAGACCGTTTGGAAATCAGACTGCCAAGAGACGAACAACTGTTGATGAGTGCCGATATTACCAGGCTTAGGGCAGCACTTTTTTCCGTACTCCCAGGCGAGGAAACAGAGCAGGAAAATCCATTTCCACAACCTACACGCGAAGTGGTGAAACCGGAAGAATAGTCGGCTTCACAGGCAGGGGATGTAAAATGATTAAAACAGTACAAAAGTTACTGGACCGGAACTTTGTTGTCGGATACTTTATCCCGGCCTGTTTTTTTGTTTTTTGCAATGCGATGATATTGCACCAACTTTACTATTGGGAATTCAATAAGGAAGAGGCGCTTTCGGATGCATCACTTTTTTCCCTTGTTTCATGGCTTTTTGGTGTTCTACTTTCCATTTGCAACTGGCGGGTAATCAGGACCCTTGAAGGGTACGGGAGTTTCAACCCCCTGGGGGTGTTCAGGTTCTTTCACGTCTGGAATTATAAAAGACACAAGAAGAAGCTGGAAAGTTTGACTCTGGAATTAAGCAATTATTCAGACAAAGATCGTCTGCGTGCTTTAAAGCACAAGCTGTCAATGCGTAAAGTTTATTTAGCGGACCATTATCCAAATAATCCATTATGGATTAAGGGGACCGGATTTGGAAATACAATAAGAGCTTTTGAGGTATATCCCAAAATCATGTATGGGGCTGAATCTATCTATATTTGGGATCGAATGGTGGCCGTTATAAGCAAGGAATTTATGGAAATAATCAATGAGTCAAAGAGCAGGGTTGATTTCTGGGTTAATGTGCTGTTCCTGTTGATCATTCTGGCGGCAGAGGTGCTGATTCTGGACATGAGCGATACGATGAAAATGCCATGGTGGCTGTACCTCGTATTCCTTCTCCTCTTTTTACTAGGTTCAAAAGGAGCTAAAGATTCGGCCAGAGAATGGGGTGTCTCCATCAAGTCTGCTTTCGATATCTATTTGCCTGTTCTCTATAAGAAATTGAATTTTCAAACTCCGGCTACCAAATCTGAGGAATGGCAGAACTGGCATGACTTTTCAACTGCAATTTCCCACAAGGATCCTCTTCTAATCCCTAAAAAGAAATTTGAAGCCTGAAATAACAGGAATCGGTGGCTGGGCCTGCGATTGTCGGCCAAATCCCGTTTTTCACCAGGAGCGTGCAAAGCGCAGCCCGATAAAATCCGGACCGATCACCGGTGCCAGATGGGTCGCCATTTCCGGCGTGACGAACAGCTTGCCGACGCCGTAGGCCACGACGCCCGAGGCGATGACGTCACGCCAGTGATGATGGTCGTTGTCCACGCGGTTCCAGGCTACGTATCCCGTCAAGAGCCAGGCGGGGACCCCGTACTGCCAGCCGTAGCGCTCCTGCAGGAAGGAGGCCCCCGAGGCTACGAAGGCCACGTGCCCCGATGGAAATCCGTACCCGTTCCCGGTGGGACGCTCGCCCCAACTCATTTCGTTGAAACCGACCCGAGCCACCGATGTCAGCAGCTGGTTGGCTATCACGTTGCGCAGCCACTGTTTCTCTCCCTCGGTGTCCCCCTTGAAATAGGCGATGGCCAAGGCTGACACCGGAATTACTCCGGTCAGGATGTCTCCGGCCAGGCTGGTGTCCTGCGCCCTGGCAACGGTGGTTGTGCTCAGCAGCCCGAGGATTACGGCGACGACGGCTAGGTAGCGGTGAAACCTTGGCATGGGAAACTCCTTTTGGTAGGGCGGTCGGCAAAGCGGTAAGTGCCGCGCCTTCAGTGGTCATCGGGATGGCGCCATTCGACTGCACCGAAGTGGGTGTCTCCAAGAAAGGTGTAAACGAGACTCGCAGTCCCGTCACTTTGGTGTCTGTTGGGGGCGGTGCCGTATCTGGCGTCACGGATCGATTTCACGTACTGGAGGCCGATGCCGTGACGGCCGTAGACGCGGACGTTCAAATTCGAACTGGCGCGGACGATCCTCTCCGAACCTCTCGCGTCATCAGAGCCGGTGCCGCTGACAAAGTATCCGCGACCGGCAACTTCCAGCATGGCTCTGTCGCCGAAAAGCAGGCGAAGTGCCAGGAGCCCTTGCGGTGTGGTGCCGTAATGATAATCCCTTTCGCCGCTTGCCTGGGTGACTCCCGCCGCGCCGAAGCCTACGCCGCCTAGCAGGGAGCCCTGCAGCGCGATCCCGGGCCCAACCCAGTACTGGCCGGTGGTCCCAAGCGACAGCGCCGTTGAGGAGACCCGGAAGATGGCCGGGGAGATGTAGTCGTAGCTGCCGTAAAGCCCCCAGATGCCCCGGTAGTCGTTGCCGGCCTGGTACTGTTTCCCGTAAAGCAGGCCCCGCAGCAGCACGTTTTCCACCGGATTCTTCGCGTTGTCCAGGCCGCTGATCTGGAAGTCGAAGTAGTCCAGGGGGCGCTTGTAGGTGTAGCCCGGCTTCCCGGGTAGACCGTACGACATGCCGAAGTCGAGGATGGCGTCGCGCTTCGAGCTGCCGTCCATGCTCACCCCGAGTCGGAAGCGCCAGAAGGTGGCGGGGTCGTAGGTGGGGAAGACGGTTTTGAGCCGATCGCCGAAGGCGTAACGGTTGAAGGCGGTAGGCGGTGAAATAATGGCGGCGCCGATCTCCTTCAGGGCACCGGGCCTGGGGCGCGGGTCCTGCAGCACCAGTTCCGACATCCGGAACAGCGCCTCGCCGAGCAGGCTTCCGGCGTTGCCGGTCGTGATGAGGTCATTGACCGAAGGGCGACCGGTTTCACCGGCCATTTCCCACATGAAACTCCCCGCATTGCTGTAGGCCAGGGACTCCCAGAAGTTCAGGCCGCTTGAGCGCGCCAATCCATACATGGTCGCTCCCTGATAGGGATGGCCGAACTGGTTGACGTTGAAGGGGTCCTTGTCGAAAACCCAGTCCTGCTGGCTCAGGTGCTCCCAGATGCTGGAGAAGGTCGAACTGTAGACCTTGGTCCCGTCCTCGGTCTGATTCGAGTAGGCGATCCGGTCGTAGATGTGCAAAAGTCCCAGGAACCCGGTCACCTCGAGAGCCGGGATCAAATAGCTTTTGCCCGCTCCGGTCTCCCAGGAGAGCACATTTCCCGGCGTCAGGCCTGCTTCGACCGCTGCCCGGTTCGGTCCGGCCGAGTCGATCGGATTCGGCTCCAGCTTCCTGTCGCGCCGCCAGTTGGAGTCGCTCCCGGGCTCCCCGGCGGGGCGGGCTGGCGACTTCGGTGTCTTTTGCTGCAACTCGAAGCCCGGGACGTCTTTCGGGGTGACCTGCGTCCCCGCCGGAGGTTTTTCGCCGTCGAATCCCGTCACGACGGTCAGCAGCAGGGCCAGAGCCAGCATCTTCAGGGACATGCGCAATATTCTCGGGCTGTACATGTGCATTCTCCATCTTTAGGAGGCTATTTGTGGCGGGGCTACCAGTGAGAAGGGTGACGCGCGCAGTTAAAAACGGCGACCAAACGCCTGGATCCGTGTGGTCGCCGATACAGGGGAGCCGCTGCTGGAAAGCATGCTTCGCGTCCCTGCTGCCTCCGTTCGCTATCGCGCTCAAGCTTGCGACTATCGTGCCGAATAGAACAAGCGGATTATGGAAGTGTAAAAGGCCGGTTATGCGCGTTAAGATGGTATTCGAGCGTTCCCTCATAACAGAGAAACCGTCATCGAATCCGTCATGCTTGGCAATAAAGCGCCATATATGACGGGCGCGATGCAGTTTACTGCAGAAGTGTCCGGCCAGATTAGCCGCAGCTACGGTTCTGCTCCATTTCAGATCCTGATTAGCACTAATCTCCCGCTTGGTCTTCTCCCCTCCCTTGATGGGAGGGGCGGGGGGGG
>Ga0209317_1000241_pt1 | contig 73839 bp, 78 predicted proteins | sample RifGroB2_FD_183994 | JGI IMG/M metagenome (GOLD analysis project Ga0209317, IMG submission 183994) | Soil microbial communities from Rifle, Colorado, USA - Groundwater B2 (SPAdes) (version 2) | ecosystem: Environmental > Terrestrial > Soil > Unclassified | place: Rifle, Colorado | collected...
GGCCATGCCGGGATCCGCGTCCCTGTCCACGAAAACATGGCAGACCCCTTTGTAATGCTTAAGCACTGGAATCCTCGAATTTTCGGTAACCGTCCTTATAAGCCCCTCGCCGCCGCGCGGAATTATCAGGTCTACTAAACCCTCGAGCTTCAACATCTCCATGACCGCTTCCCTGTCCGGAATGTCTATAAACGTAACGGCGCCTTCATGGATGCCTTCTGACTTTGCGACATCCCTGAGGATGGCGACGATAGCCCTGTTGGAATTGATAGCCTCCGAGCCGCCGCGCAGTATGACCCCGTTCCCGGCCTTAAGGCACAGGCTTGTCGCATCCGCCGTAACGTTCGGGCGCGCCTCATATATTATGCCGATAACTCCTATCGGAACCCTCATCCTGCCGACGGCCATGCCGTTAGGACGCTGCCGCATCCTTGTTATCTCGCCTGCGGGGTCGGGCAGTTGGGCTACCTCTACAAGTCCATGCGCCATTTCGGCAATGCGCTTTTCATTCAGGGTCAACCTGTCGATCATCGCCATGGAGAGCCCTTTCTTTGCCGCATATGCTATATCTTTTTTATTCTCCGAGATGAGTTCTCCGGCACTGTCCTTAAGCGCCCCCGCCATTTTTATGAGGGCCGCGTTCTTCCGTGCCGATGACGCCCTCGCAAGGCTTCTTGCGCCTTCCTTCGCTTCCTTTGCCTTTGCAAGAACAAACTGCTTTATATCCATACAACCTCCGTCTTTAGTTCATAGTTCATGGCCTGCTTCATCGTCAGCAATGAACTATTAAATTATCCTCAAAATGACGTTTAAAATCAACAAATTTTTAGCAGCCTGATTTTAATCATAAAACATTCGGGCCTGATTTTTGTTATAATATCCCTAAATTTAACATATTTCAGGAGGTTTTCTATGGCAACACCTACAGTTGATACTGACCTTTGCATCGGATGCGGCTCATGCGTGGAAGTATGTCCGGAGGTATTCGAACTAAGGGATGACAAGGCATGGGTAATAGGCTATGACAAGTGCAATACCTGCGATTGTCAGGAAGCGGCAAACATCTGTCCCGTCGAAGCGATAAAATTCGAGTAATGCGTTATAGCGTTGGGCGTTTATAGCGTTAATATATTTACGCTATAAACGCTTTTTTGCCAGTTCTATAAACCCGTAGACCTTCATATCTATATAATCTCCGCCTTCCCCGCGAGCATGAAGGGTTTCGTATATCTTATCGAGCGGAGTTTTGATCACCTCGATGCTCTCGCTCTCATCGGCGGGATATTGTTCCTTAACGGCATCCGGCGCAGCATAGGAGTTAAGGGCGAGAAATACCGTTAAAATCTCGGTAGACATACCCGACGAGACGGGACCTTCGGTCAAATGAACAAACTCATCGGAAATGTATCCAGTCTCTTCTATAAGCTCGCGTCTTGCGGCATCGACTAAGCTCTCGCCTTTATCATTTAAGCCTGCGGGAAATTCTATTACAAAACCGTTCAATACGGGCCTGAACTGCCTTATCAAGAGGAATTCCTTATGCTCCGTCACAGGCACAACCACGACTATGCCGTCGCAGTTCACCCTTTCAACGGCTTCCCATTTCCTGATGCTTCCGGAACTGTCCTTATAGGTAATGATCAGTGTTCTGAGAAACCTGCCTTCCCACACTATTTTCTTATCGATAATTTCCATTTTTCATCCCGGAGGCCAGTGCATAGGCCTTCCGCCGAGGACGTGCAAATGAATATGGTAAACAGTCTGCCCGCTCTCCGGATTGCAGTTGGTCACTATCCTGAACCCCCGCTCCGCAATACCCTTATCGGACGCGATTTTATTGGCAACCTTTATCAGATGCCCTATGAGATTATTGTCTTCCTCTTTAATATCAAGGGTTGTCGGGATATGCTTTTTGGGGATCACGAGGGCGTGAACGGGCGCCTGAGGGTTTAGGTCTTCAAAGGCAAGGGCGTACTCGTCTTCATAAATTATTTTTGCAGGTATCTTCTTTTCGATAATTTTACAGAATATACAATCGCTCATATACATTCCTCCTCGTGCCTATATTTTTTCAAAGCCTATGCCAAGCGATGGGATTGACTTGAAGCGACTTCGGCAGCCCAAGCCATGACAGGATGTCGAGGGCGGGCTGGCGCAGCTTCGGAGAATGGCCGGATGCCGGCCGAGAATGAAGCGGAAAGCCGATACCATCGCATTAATCCGTCTTCCCGCATGTCTTATTACTTTTCTATTTTCCTATAAAAACATGTCCTATTCCCCGTGTGGCATGCGATGCCGCCGTGCTGCTTGACTTTGATCAAAAGCGTGTCCATATCGCAGTCGTAAAATATTTCCTTCACTTCCTGCACATTGCCCGATGTTTCGCCCTTTTTCCAGTACTTCTGCCTCGACCTCGACCAGAAGTGCGTGAATCCGGTATCCACGGTCATCTCCAAGGACTTTTCGTTCATATACGCCATCATCAGGACGTCTCCGTTTTCAACGTCCTGTATGATGGCGGGGATAAGGCCCAGTTCATCATATTTAAGTTCCGGCAGCATAAAACCTCCTCATAACAATATTAAAAGCTGACCGCGTTCGACCCCGCGGAAAACCGTCGATAAAGCCTATGATACCATTACGCCGCACCGCATATCCAATATAACCTTCAATTGTCTATGTTATAATGGAAATAAATTTTTTCTTATATGTCAAGATGAAAAAGGCAAAAAAACAGCGTAGAAATGGATTATTGAAGCATTGGAGTATCGGGTTACTCCTCTTCGGTTGTCTCTTCCTGTTTGCCGGCCCCGGCCTTGCCGGCGAGATTTCGGTCGTCGACGTAAGAATAAACAACAACGACATATACGTTACGACCTCTGTAAAGCCCGACCGGAAATTCATCGATGACATGAATAACGGAATCTCCAAGGAATTAGTGTTCTACATAGATCTCTTCAGGGTCTGGAACGTATGGCCGGATGAGTTCGTCACCGGCAGGAAACTGGTAAAGACATTAAAAAGCAATCCCATAAAACGCGAGAATGTATCTATGAACATCGACGGAAATATCCATACGGAAAAGAGATTCAAGGACATCGAATCCATGATTGAAGGCGTCATGAATATAACCGATATCAAATTGACAAATACAAGGGAACTCGAACCGGGCTCATACTTCGTTAAGGTAAGCGTGGAATCGAAGATAAGGAAATTGCCGCCGGTTATCGGATACCTGCTCTTTTTTGTGCCTGAAAAAGAGACCAGTATCTCAAAAAATTCGGCGACCTTTCAGATAAACGTAAAATGAAACTGCTCAAACCGTTAATAATCGTTTTCTCCCTGCTGTTCACGGTAGGACTCATGACGGCCGTGGAGCTTTATTTCATAAAACTTCCCTCCGTGGATATAACCACCCGGCTTTTGCTTATGAGCCTCCTTACCGTCAATATCTTAGCGCTGCTGACGCTCGTGTTTTTCGTAGGCAAAAACCTCTTCAGGCTGTATATGGAGCGGCAGCATAAAATACTCGGGTATAAATTCAGGACGAAGCTCATGACTATCTTCGTCATTCTGACCCTCATACCGTCCGCCTTTCTTTTTATTGCGGCAAGCGGCCTCGCAACGAATTATATCAACCAGATATTCTCCCCTCAAATGAAAGAACCCTTTTATAAATCCGTTGACCTTGCGCGCGCTGTCTATGATCTCGAACGCGAAAGGGTGCTGTTCGCGGCGCGGGAGGTCTTAAAGGGAAGCCGGCCTTTTTCATCGGTGATGTCCGTTAAAAAGCACTTAGAACCTCCTCCTGACGCATCGGATACAATAAAGGATGCGTTTAACGGCAAAGAGGGCACTGAGGTCATTTCAAAGGAGAACGGAGATATTGTACGCGCCGCTGTCCCGGACCGTTCCGGCGGTAAAAGAGGGGTTATAGTAACGGAAATAATCCTCCCGAAAACGATTACGGAACGCGCTGAAAAAATAAAGGAGCTTTATGAGGATTATCTCAAACTCGAATCCTTTAGAGAACCGCTGAGGCTCAACTATATCCTTATTTTAGGATTTTTAACCGTTATGATCGTCTTCACTGGATTATGGGCTTCGTTAAAAATATCGAGGGGCATCACCATCCCCATCCAGAGCCTTGCGATGGCAACGGAAACAGTCGCATCGGGAAACCTCGACGTCAGGGTAGATGTAAAAAGCGAAGATGAGGTGGGCCTTCTCATAAATTCGTTTAACGAAATGGTAAGGCAATTAAAGGACAATAAGGACTCCCTCGAAAGGGCTTATATCGAATCGGATAAACGAAGGCTCTATCTCGAAAACATCCTCGAAAACATCAATTCAGGAGTCATATTTTTGGACAACACCGGAAAGATACTGACTATCAACAAAGCGGCATGCTCTATATTGGGCGTAAAGCATGAAAATATAACGGGGAAAAACTATATCGAGCTTATTTCAAGCCTTAATTCCGAAGATCTCGCCGCCATGGTGAGGGATATAGAAGGCAAAGAAATAAGGGAAATAAAAAAAGAGGTCAAGATAAACATAAACGGCAAGATCCTTATAATCATGGTCTACATTTCGGGAATAAGGGAATCATACACGTCAGGGTCTCTCGGCATGCTCGTCGTCTTCGATGACCTGACGGATATCATTAAAGCGCAGAAGGCGATAACGTGGCAGGAAATCGCGCGCAGGCTGGCGCATGAAATTAAAAACCCGCTCACGCCGATTAAACTGTCTACCGAAAGGCTCATCAAAAAATGGCATCGGAAAGAGGAAGACCTTGACGCGGTCTTTGAAAAATCCACAAAGACCATTATTGCGGAGGTGGAGAGTTTAAGGAGGCTGGTGGATGTGTTCTCGCGCTACGGCAGGATGCCGGAAATCAACAAGTCGCCCTCAAATATCGCCGAACTCACGGATGCCGCGGCATCCCTGTACAAGGGATTCAAGGATCTGGATATACATGTCGCCATGCAGGAAAATATCCCGCAGGTCAACATCGATGCGGAACAATTCAAACGCGTGCTGATAAATATTATCGATAATGCCATAAAGGCCGTAGACGGAAAAGGACTCATTGATATTTCCGTGAAGATTCATGAGAATAATGTCATAATCGATATAGCGGATACGGGGCCCGGAATAAAAGACGAAGAAAAAGAAAAGCTGTTCATACCGTATTTTTCCAAAAGGAAGGACGGTACCGGCCTTGGCCTCGCCATAGCCGACAAGATAGTGACGGATCACGGGGGTCGGATACTGATCAGGGACAATGCCCCGCAAGGCAGTATCTTTACAGTCGAAATACCTATAAGCTGACGGAGTTGACAATGTCAAAAAAAACAGTGCTCATAGTCGATGATGAGGAAGGCATAAGGGAAAGCCTCTCGGGGATAATGGAGGATGAGGGATACGAAGTACTGACGGCCTCTTCGGGAGAAGATGCATTAACCGTCGCAAAAGAGCAGCGTCCCGATATAGTATTTCTCGACGTATGGCTGCCTGAAATGGACGGAATAGAGGCGTTATCGCGGCTTAAAGAGCTGGACAACAATATCCCGGTCATTATGATTTCAGGGCACGGGAACATCGAGATCGCCGTTAAGGCGGCGAGGTCGGGCGCGTATGACTTCCTTGAAAAACCGCTATCGCTCGAAAAGGTAGTCATCGTTGCTGAAAGGGCGCTTGAACGTAAGATCCTCGAGGAAGAAAACCGCTCGCTTAAAGAAAACCTCGCAAAAAAATACAGGCTAATAGGCGATTCCGGAAAAATGGGCCTTTTACGACAGCAGATAGAACTGGCAGCTCAAAGCAACAGCAGGGTTCTTATCCTTGGAGAAAGCGGCACCGGCAAAGAACTTGTAGCGCGGCTGTTGCACGAAAAAAGCCGGCGTTCCGCCGGGGCATTTGTTGAGGTAAACTGCGCGGCAATACCGCAAGAGCTTATCGAAAGCGAATTATTCGGCCATGAAAAAGGCGCATTTACCGGCGCTACCGAGAAAAAGAACGGCAAGTTCGAGCTTGCGGATAAAGGCACGATCTTCCTCGATGAGATAGGCGATATGACCCTTCAAACGCAGGCAAAGGTTCTCAGGGTGATAGAGACGCAGGTCTTTCAACGGGTGGGCGGCAGTAAAAATATAAATGTAGACGTAAGGATTATCGCGGCAACAAATAAAGACCTTTTAGAGGAGGCGAAAAACGGGAAGTTCAGGGAAGACCTTTATTTCAGGCTGAACGTGATCCCGATAACGGTCCCTCCCTTAAAGGAAAGAACCGGCGATATTCCTCAATTAGTCCCCTACTTCATCGAACTTTTCGCATCGGGAAACGGCGTCAGGGCCAAAGAAATCGCCCCGGACGTAATAAAGGCGTTTCAAAATTACGACTGGCCCGGCAACATAAGGGAACTGAAAAATGCCGTCGAAAGGCTGATGATTATGTCTCCTTCCGGCATTATCGCTAAGGCAGACGTGGATTCCCTCGGAATTTTAAAGCCGCAGCAGGCGCCGAAGGAATACGATTATTTTTCATACAGGGAGCTTAAAGACGCACGGGACGCCTTTGAAAAGGATTTCATCATCAGGAAACTTCAAGAGAATGAATGGAATATATCCAAAACCGCCGAGGCCACCGGCGTCGAGAGAAGCAACCTTCACAAGAAAATCAAGGTGTATGAAATCACGGAGACCAAGGACTGATCATGAAACCGGTTATCGCAATCGTAGGAAGGGCTAACGCAGGCAAATCAACCCTCTTTAACCGCATGATAAGGATGCGCGCCGGGCACACGAAATCCGCCGCCATTACGGAAAGCATCCCCGGAGTCACAAGAGACAGAAACTACGGAGATTCGGAATGGGACGGCAGGGAGTTTATCGTGGTGGATACGGGCGGTTTCTATGCCGAAGACGTTCCCCTCGAAGATAGAGAAATAGTCCGGCAGGTGAAAGAACAGGCGTTGTTCGCGGTCGAAGAAGCGGACATTATCATACACCTGCTCGACGGCAAAGAGGATATTAATCCATCCGACATAGAACTGGCGAATATCCTGAGGGCGTCCGGGAAAAAAATCCTTTGGGTTGCGAATAAAATAGACACTCTTGCGAAAGAAAACAAGGCCCTCGAATTTTACCGGATCGGGGCCGACGAAATTATTCCGGTATCCGCGATGTCGGGGTACGGCTTTGACGAATTCATGGATAAGATCATATCTTCCCTTTCCTTTGAGTCTCATCCTGCTCAAAGCGCCCCTCCCGCGGAAATCGCTAAAATCGCCGTAACGGGCAGGCCGAATGTCGGGAAGTCCACCCTGATAAATTCTCTCCTCGACAAAAAGAGACTTATAGTCAGCCCGGTTCCGGGCACTACGAGGGATTCTGTAGATTCGATATGTTCCTATTACGGGAAAAAATATCTGTTCATAGACACTGCGGGCATAAGGAAAAGAGGTAAGATATATTCCATAGAATTGTTTTCCGTTGTGAGGGCGGTAAAAAGCATAGAAAAGGCCGACGTTGCGATAATAGTCATCGATGCGTCGGAAGGGGTGGTCGAACAGGATAAAAGGGTAGCCGGCATCGTCGAGGAATACGGCAAGGGCGCCATATTCCTTTTAAACAAATGGGATCTTATAAAAGAGCCTGAAAAAGAATACAAAAGAATTACCGGCATATTGAACAACGCTATGTGGTTCATGAATTATGCGCCGTGCATTACGGTATCCGGACTCGAAAAAAAGAGGATAACCAAAATATTTCCGGTTATAGACGAGATCATCACCGAACGCAAAAAGCGCATACCCACTCCCGAACTCAACAAACTCCTTTCGCGTATACTCGCTTCAAAACCGTTCCCGTCTTACAGAGGCAGGGAGTTGAAGTTTTTTTATATAACCCAGACCGGAATCGAGCCGCCGGCCTTCACCATATTCGTCAATTATCCCGATGGCGTTAAGGCTCACCACATAAGGCATATAGAGAAAAAAATACGGGAAGCTTATTCTTTTAAAGGCACTCCCATACGTATCCATGTGAAGTCTCGCTGAAATATGGTAAAATAAATGGATAAAATCTCAGGGGAAGGCATGAACAATATTCTCGTTACAGGATGTTGCGGTTTTATAGGCTCTAAAGTTTCCGAAACGCTCCTCGGACGGCAGGCATCCGTCGTAGGGGTGGACAATATAAATAACTACTATGACCCGCGGCTGAAAGAATGGAGGCTTGAACAATTAAAGGGCATGGACAACTTCAGCTTTCATCAATGCGATATAGCGGACTTCAACTCCGTCAAAACGGTATTTTCGAATTATAAGATAGACGCGGTTATAAATCTTGCGGCTATGGCAGGGGTCAGGGCGTCCGTAGAAAACCCATGGGCGTATCTCGACACAAACCTGAAAGGCACGCTTAACCTCCTCGAATGCTGCAAAGACCGCAGCGTAAAGAAATTCGTTCTTGCATCGACGTCGAGCGTTTATGGAGACAATAAAAAAATGCCCTTCAACGTAAACGACAACACAAACCACGCGCTTGCGCCCTATGCGGCCACCAAAAAAGGCGCGGAAGTGCTGTGTTACAGTTATCACTACCTTTACGGCATGGATATAAGCGTTTTCAGATATTTCACCGTATACGGCCCGGCAGGCCGACCCGACATGAGCATTTTCAGGTTTATAAAAAATATAGACATGGGCAGGCCTATACCCGTTTTCGGAGACGGAAAACAGACACGGGATTTCACTTACATAGACGATATTGCGGACGGAACCATACGCGGGTTAAAGGATGTCGGGTATGAGGCATTCAACCTCGGCAATGACAGGCCGGTGGAACTGATGTACGTTATCAATCTCATCGAAGACCGACTTGGGAAAAAAGCGGACTTCCAGTGGCTTCCGCTGCACCCCGCGGATATAACGGCCACATGGGCGGACATCGATTTATCGAAACAGGTTCTCGGCTGGTCGCCGAAGACTTCAATAGAAAAAGGCGTTGAAAAGACCCTGTCGTGGTATATGGAAAACAGGGACTTTGTCAAAAGCCTGAAAGATTAGCTTAAGGAGGAGATTATGCAAAAAATACTTGTGGCCCATGACGGCTCCAAATCTTCGGATAAGGCGTTGAAAAAGGCGGTAGAACTTGCCGCCAAGTTTAATACTTCCCTTACGGTTCTATCCGTAATTCCGGAACTGTACCTTACGGAACTATCGAGCGTGGACAGGAACCGGATATTCGATGCCCTCTCGCGGGAGACTACCGAGGCCATGGAAAAAATACGGAAGTCCCTTTCGGGCAAGTCGATGGATGTTAAAACCCTCATAAGGCAGGGAGACCCCGCTGAGAAAATACTCGAGACCGCGCAAAAAATGAAGGCGGAACTGATTGTGACGGGCTCTCACGGCAGACACGGGACGAAGAAATTTCTCTTAGGCAGTGTTTCGTCAAAGGTTGTGGATTATTCCAAGTGCCCTGTGCTGGTAGTCAAATAGCTCATAGTTTTTCTGCCGTCAGCTATTAGCTATCAGCCGATTCATGCGAGGCATACCGTATTCTTGCCCGCCTTCTTGGCATTATAAAGAGCCCCGTCTGCCTTGGCTATCAATGCATTGAGATTATCGGCGTCCATATTATACGTAGCGACGCCGAAGCTTGCGGTTATGACATCCCTTTTCTCTCCGTGCCCCACAGTTAAATGGTTTGCCTCTATGGACGTTCTTATGCGTTCCGCCACTTCAAAGGCGGTCGTCTTATCGGTATTGGGCAGGGCAATAATAAATTCCTCTCCGCCGTATCTCACGCCGATATCGGACAAACGGATATTTTTACCTATAGCGTATGAAATACCCCTGAGAGCCGTATCCCCGGCTCCGTGGCCGTACGTGTCGTTAAAATCCTTGAAATTATCTATATCGAGCATTATCAGACTTAATGCGTGATTATTCCTGTCGGCTATGGCTAACTGCTTTTCGATGAATGCCTCGAAATAACGCCTGTTATAGAGACCGGTAAGCGGGTCTATGATGGCAAGCTTCTTGTTGAGATCGAGCAGTCTCATGTTATTTACCACAGGCGCAAACAGCGCTATAAAGCCGTCTATAGTCTCCTTTATATCATGCGTGAAGAAGCCCGGCGATTTGCTGTACAAATGAAGAATGCCGGTTATGGAGCCTCCGATGTTCAAGGCAAAGCAGTAATAGCTCCCGGATTTAGCGGCAAGCCTTTGATACGGACAGGCATATTCAATCGACAGATCGTTTGCAATGAAACTCCCCGCGTATATGTAAGCCTTGCATTTATCCAATCCGGGAAACGCGATCTCCTGAAATCCCGATTCATTTACGCTAATCACGTATTCCACGCGTTTCCTGTCCTCATCTATATTTAACAAATAAGCAGCGTCTATTCGGCCCTCTCCCTTTCTCAGAATAAGCAGGTAATGTTTAAGTATTCCGTTTACCTCCTCCTCCGTCAATGCCCTCGTAAGATCCTTGTAAAAAGACGCTATGGTATTAAGAGTATTGTGAGTCGATTTGAGATCGGTAACGTCCGTTATAAAGGCAAACGCTCCGGTCGCCTTGCCTGAGGAGTCGGTCATAGGCGATGCGGATACGATAGCATAAATATCCGAGCCCGCCTTATGCTTGAGGGTTATTTCATAACTTTCCGATATTCCCTCCTTCCTTCTTTCCAGCGCATGCTCGAACACCGCCTTGTTTTTTTCGTCTACGAGATCATATATGCTTTTGCCTATCAGTTCTTCTTCCTTGTAACCGAGGAACGTGGAAAGAGACCTGTTGACCTTCAGTATGATTCCGTCCAGTCCGACCTCCCAGTATCCTTCCTTGGCGGTTTCGATCACCTTCTGATTCCTTTTTTCGAGGTTGTAAAGTTCCGTAATATCGGTGAGTACCTGGACTATCTCTTCTATTTCGTTCTCATTATTTACCGTAGGCGTTATGCTTGCCGTAACCCATGCAATAGAGCCGTTCTCCTTCCGCACGCCCCGTATCACATTCTTTATAGCAACGCGCCTTTCAATCGAGCGCGATACGCACAGATTATCCGTATCGAGGACGCGTCCGGTTTCATCCATGACCGAAATTTTAAGGGAGTTGTAGTGTCTTCCTACAACCTCGCTCTTTATCATGCCGAATATGTCGAGCGCGGTCCGGTTTATCTCTTTTATAATTCCCTCCCTGTCGTATATAACAAGGCCTTCCGAAAGGGTCTTTATAATGTTTTCAAAACGGTTCCTCTCGCCCTTTATATATTCGGCCTCCACAAACCTGTCCGTTATGTCCTTAAAAATTCCGTTGGCCGCGAATTTCCTTACCCTGAACGAACCGTCTATCACCTTATCTTTAAGATGGAATATAAAGGTAGTCACAACGGGACTGCCGTTTGCAAGTTTTACGAACTCGGCCCACTGCTCGCTGTTTTTAAGCAACTGCACAAACGGTATTCCCATAGCGCTGTCTGCGCCGTCGAAACCGAGTTCCTTCGCGCCGTGCCTGTTCACATACAGTATTGTTCCTTCATCGTTCAATTCGAATTCGATAAATCCGGTCTGAAGCATATCGAGGGATTCTTTAAACCTCTGCAACTGGTCTTTTATCCCTTTTGTGATATTTTCATGAAGAAGGCTTATTATATCGGTCTGGGTAACTATCCCGTTTAACTGCAGCCGGTCGTCAACAACTACCAGATGCCTTATTCCGCGCTCGTTCATTATCTTTATGGCGTCGTAAAGCAGCGTGTTGGAATTGACATATATAATATTTTTACTGCACACGTCCCTCACCGGAGTATCACCGGGAACCTTTTTGGTAAGAAGCCTTACAATGTCCCTTTCAGTGAGAATGCCGACGGTAGACTCTTCCGAAACCACAAGTATGCAGCTCCTCTTCTCCCCTGTCATTTTGCATATGGCGGACTTCAGGGTATCTCCGGGCGCAACCTTCAGTATCTCTTTCGTGCTTACGGTATCTATAGTAGTATGAACCTTGAAAAATTCTTCCTCCAATTTTTTTATGATGTCCGAATAGGTTATTATCCCCTTCAGCCTGCCCTTTCTGTCGGTAACGATAAGCCTCCTTATGCGACTCCTTTCCATCGTATCGAGGGCCGAAATAATATCCGCGTTTTTATAAATGGTAACCGGATTCTTCGACATGAGATCCGAGACGGCTATCCCGTTAATTCCATGTTCCGTGGCCGCTATCCTCGCTACATCCCGTTCCGTGATTATCCCTACCGGCATGCTCCCTTCGGTCACTACGATGCTGCTTATATTCTTATCGGCCAGTCTTTCGACCGCCTCGCTCAAGGTACTTTCCTTGGGCACGGCGACTATATCCGCCGTCATCAGTTCATATACTCGATGCACCGACATTTATCGCCTCTCCTTAATAAATAGTTTCAAAGCTTCCCCGTATTTCATGGGAACGAACCCGAAAGACTTTTCTACGGACTCCTTATCGCAAATATTATCGAGTTGAAGCAGGCTCAACTGCTCTGCGGTAACGGAAGGAATTTTTTTGCCTAAAAAATTTCCTATCCCCTTTGATATTCCGTAAAACGGCAGGCTCATTTTTATGAACTTGATCGGAATATGAATGACGGGTTTGCTTATACTTAGGGCTTCCATAAGCTGAAGGACTATTTCATTGTATGTAAGATGTTCCGGTCCTCCGAACTCGTAAATCCGTGATCCGTAATCCGTGTTCCGTAATCCGTTTAAAAATAATGTCATAAAACACTTCACCCAATCTTCCACGTATATCGGCTGTAATTTTGCCTTGCCGCTGCCCGGAACAGGAATAAAAGGCCCCACCCTTACAAGCTCTTTAAGTTTTTCGGTAAAACCGTCGCCTTCTCCCACTACAAGGGACGGCCTGAAGATTGTATATGCTATGCCGCTTGCCTTTACAATCTCCTCGGCCTCGGCCTTTGTTTTGTAATACTTGGCCCATGACGCCGCAGAAGCTCCCAGCGCACTCTGATAAAATATATGCCTCACGCCGGCCTTCCGCGCTTCATCTGCAAGATTTCTTGTGCCTTCCACATGAACCTTTTCAAAGGTCATGCTTCCCTTTTCTTCGATTATACCTACGAGATGAATAACAGTATCGCAGCCGTCGAGCTTCCCCTTAAGGCTCTCCCTGTCCGTAATATCACCGATAGCCGCCTCGAATCCGAGAGATCTGCAAATCAGCGCCTTATCTTCAGACCTCACGAGGCACCGGGCATTGCATCCTTTTGCTCCGAGCGCATTCATCAGATGTTTGCCTATAAATCCTGTTCCGCCTGCTATAAAAAACATCATTCCACCGCCCAAATCAATCGGCTCTAAGTTTAAGAATATTTAAAACCGCTCAAATTAAGCCATCATTTTCTTTAACCTTTCAAACGATAACCTTTCTATCTCCCTGTGCAGACTGTTCCCATGCGCGTCCATCGTAACCATAGCCGGAAATTCCTCCACCTCAAGCTGCCACATCGCCTCGGGCTCGCCGAACTCCTCTATCTTCCATCCTCCTGCTGTGCCCTTGATCCTGTCCGCAAGATATGCCGCCGCTCCGCTTATGGTATGCAAATAAACGCACCCGCATTCCTTCAGCGCGGCGAGGGTTTTATCCCCCATTCCGCCCTTGCCTATAATACCCCTTATTCCGTACGCCTTTATAATGTCGGCTTCATACATCTCAACCCTCATGCTCGTTGTAGGCCCCGCGGCTATAAGCTTATAGGCATCATCTGTTTTGGAAATAATCGGACCGCAGTGATAGATTATTCCTCCTTCGAGGTCAAAGGGGATTTCTTTTTTGTCCGGCCTTTCGTGAAAAAGGAATTTATGTACACTGTCGCGGCCGGTAACAATCCGTCCGCTGATAGAAACAATATCTCCGATCTTGAGATTGAGGACAATATCTTCCGTCAAAGGCGTATTTATTTTTTTGACCGCTGATTTTTCTACCATATAAGCCTTCCCCTTCTGTTGGCCCAGCATGAGAAAGAGACATCGACAAAATAAGACGCGGGATGACGGTGTCCCGCCCCGATCTTCACTCCAATGACGGTAGTTTCGCCCCCCAGTCCGGCAACGCCTATGCCGAGACCGTTGATGTCGCTTAAAATCCTCTGTTCGAGTTCGGTTATCGCATTATCAGGATTGTTATCCGTAATCCTTCTCATCAACTGAATCTTCGATAAAAACGCGACCTGATCCTTTGCCCCGCCTATGGCGACGCCGATAGTGTAAGGCGGACAGCCCTTGCCCTGCGCCTTAAAAACCGCATCCAGCACGCATTTTCTCACGCCGTCAAAATCGCGCTCCGCCAAAACTTCAAGGTCGCCGGCTTTTTGACCGACGGCTAATGACTGCGGCAATTTATAGGTCTGACCGAGGTTCTCGCTGCCCCCGCCCTTTAACATCAAATCCACTATCAGGAACTGATCTTCCGTTTCATCCATATAAATAAGCGGGAAGTGATCGCCCGTGTTATCGCCGGTGTTCTTCCCTGTTACTATGTCGACGGCATTCGGCCTGAGGGGAACTTTTTTCGTAGCTATGCGCGTGGCTTCCATAACAGTCTCTTTTACCAGTTGATGGCTGATTCCTTTAGGCACCTTAATAAAAAAAACCGGGAAGCCCGTATCCTGACATATAGGGCGTGATGTGGTCCTCGCAAGGGATATATTGCTGAGGATTATCTCCATAGATCCCTTCGCAAGAGGAGACGTTTCGCGCGAATACGCGTTTTTTAACGCCTCCTCCACGTCGCTCGGAACGGATACGGCAACCTTTTTGTAAAGTTCTATTATGCCGTCGCGGAGCTTAAGCATCAGGAAATATCCGCCGGCGAAAATACCGTTTCATCCCTGAACGCCCTTATGAGATACACAGTCTTCATAACCTCGGCGTCCGTCACATCGACCATCGCGGCATCGAGCCCTGCGCCGGCAAGGTAACAGAGAAATCCCGCATTCACATGCGGTTTCAGTTTCTTCGGCAGCCCTGTCGATACATTAGAAATCCACGCAACCGTGTTTATAGGAGGATCGACCATCTCGACCAGAGCCCTTACGCATTCATGGGTATTGAGGAGATGTTCCTGCCCCATGCCCCCGGCTATATGCACTACCGAGGGATCCGCGAATAACCGCTCATTCGGTATATCGGCGGCATTGGCCTTTTCTATCAACTCTTCGAGAATAAGGAGCTTGGCCTCTATGGTTGTCGGCACGATCCCCTTCAATGCCCTGATTATAAGGCTTGCCTTAAACCTGTTCGTAATATCGAGAATATCATCGCAGCTTTTTTCGTCCGCGGAAAGATAGTTTATCAGCGGAGGCTCCTTGCACAGGGTAAGCGTTTTTTCCAATGCCCTTGCGTTCCTCGAATCGAGACATAAAGGCAGGCCTGACGCCTCCTGAACCGTTTCCGCAACCATCGGAAGCGTCTCTTCGTCCCCTATGCCGTCGGTGGAACACTGCACATTGATAAAATCCGCTCCTTTTTCGGCAAGCGACTTTGCGATTGCGGCTATCGTTTTTCTGTCCCGGCCATTGACCGCCTCCATATAAGCCTTGTTCCTTGAGTTAAGATTCTCCGCTATAACAAGCATAAAACACCTCCTGCTGTTCTTATAATGAGAAGTATATCAAAAAGCGGGGTGTTGCGCTATCGCCTGACGTTCAAAATGCCGTCCATCTGCGATATCTTATTCACGAGGCCGGCGAGCTGTCTCCTGTTCTTTATTTCGAGGATAAGCTCGAACAGAGCCCTTTTATCGTAAGTTGCGTTAGCCTTAAGAGAACTTATGTTCACATCCACCGATGATATCAATGCGCTTAGATTTGCAAGTATTCCCGGCTTGTCCATCGTTTCGATATACAACCGCGTAGGAGATGTAATATCGCTGTCATGGCTCCATTCGACCTCGATAAGCCGTTCGCCGTCCACCGCTGACCTCTCGATATTGTCGCACTCCCTGCGGTGTATCGTAACTCCCTTTCCCTTTGTTATGAACCCCACGATATTGTCTCCGGGGACAGGGAAACAGCATTTCGCTACATGATACAGCACGTTGTCCACTCCCTTTATGCTGATGACGCTCTTCTTATCCTTGGGAGTCTTTACGAGTTTCGGGAGTTCCGCCTCCCCGCTCTTTTCGAAGGCGAGCCTGTTGACGACCTGATGAGCCGATATCTTGCCGTATCCTACGGAGACGTAGAGGTCTTCGATGGAATTGTGGCTGAAGTGCTTTAATGCCTCTTCCATCTTTGCCGACTTAAGGATCGAAAGAGGGAGGCTGTGTCTCCTTACTTCCTCCCCCACGAGGTTCGTTCCGAGTTCTACGCTCTGCTTCCTCTCCTCGGTCTTTATCCATTGCTTTATCCTGCTCTTCGCCCTCTGAGTGACTACGAACTTAAGCCAGTCCTTGCTCGGCCCATGAGACGGCGACGTCATTATCTCCACTGCATCCCCGCTGTTCAGTTTATACCGCAGCGGCACTATCCTTCCGTTAACCTTAGCGCCTACGCATTTATGCCCGACCTGCGTGTGAATGGCATACGCGAAATCCACCGGCGTAGAATCCACAGGGAGTTCTTCGATCTCGCCCTTAGGCGTAAACACGTATACGGTTTCGGGAATCACCTCTCCCTTGACTGCCTCGAGGAATTCCTTCGCGTCCGATATATCTTTGACAAGGTCCCTGAGCCACGCTATATATCTGGTGTTCTTTTTATCTATGCCGTCTTTTTCCTTGTATCTCCAGTGGGCCGCAATCCCTTCCTCCGCTATATCGTTCATGTCCCCGGTCCTTATCTGGAACTCGACCCTGTCTCCGCCCGGGCCCATAACTGTGGTGTGAAGAGATTGATACATGTTCGATTTCGGAAGGCTGATAAAATCCTTAAACCTGCCGGGCACAAGGGGCCACAGCGAATGGATAATGCCGAGTATGTCGTAACAATGACCGACGGTGTCCGTTATAATCCTGAGGCCTATGACGTCATGCACCTGCTCGAATGGTATCTTCTGCTTGACCGTCTTCTGATAGATGCCGTAAAAATGTTTCACCCTTCCTTTTATCTTTGCCGATATGCCGGATGCGGTCAATTTATCTTCGATTATTTTTTTTACCTCATCGATATATTTCTTTTGCTCTTCCTTGCGTTTCGCGACCTTCTTCTGGAGGTCATTGAAAAGGTCGGGCATCAGCGTCCTGAAGCTCAAGTCCTCGAACTCCGTCCTCAACCACCCCATTCCGAGCCTGTTGGCGAGAGGCGCGTAGATATCGAGGGTCTCCTCGGCTATCCTCCTCCGTTTATCTTCAGGAAGGTGATCGATGGTCCTCATGTTATGAAGCCTGTCCGCGAATTTAATAAGGATAACCCTCACATCCTTCGACATGGCAAGGAGCATCTTCCTGAAATTCTCTGCCTGCGCCTCTTCCTTTGTTTTAAACTCGACCCTGCTCAGCTTTGTCAGCGCATCTACCAGAAAAGCCACCTCGCTGCCGAACATATCCGTTATATCTTCCGTCGATGTACCGGTATCTTCTACGGTATCGTGGAGAAGGCCTGCGGCAATAGTCGAGGTGTCTAACTTCATATCCGCAAGAATATCCGCCACCGCGAGCGGGTGGTGTATATACGGCGACCCCTCGACGCGCCTCTGGCTGCAGTGAGCCTCTCGCGAAAAAACATAAGCCTTCTTTATTATCTCGACGTCGGCCTTCGGGTTGTAGGAGAGCACTTTTTCCGTCAGTTTGTTTATTGTAGCCATATTTTCATTATACCTCTTTTGAAATATGTTAAGATAGTTGTCATGGATAAGCTTATTATCAGAGGCGGAAAACAGCTTAAAGGAGAAGTTTCGATAAGCGGCGCTAAAAACGCGGCGCTTCCCATAATGACCTCATCGATTTTGGCATCCGGCAGGAGCGCCTTCGCGAGAATACCGGATCTTATGGATGTCAGGACAATGGGAAGACTCCTGTCGAACATGGGAGCGAGCTATTCTTATAATGAAGGCTCGGCAACCATCGACAGCGCTTCAATGAACAAATTCGAGGCCCCTTACGAATTGGTAAAGACCATGCGCGCGTCGGTTTTAGTGCTCTGCCCGCTTGTGGCGAGGTTCGGAAGGGCAAAGGTCTCTCTGCCCGGTGGATGCGCCATCGGAGCAAGGCCCATAAATCTTCATCTCATGGGTCTCGAAAAGATGGGCGCAAAGATCAGGCTCGAATCGGGCTACGTCATCGCAAAGACAAGCCGCTTAAAAGGCGCATCCATCTACCTCGACACCGTTACGGTAACAGGCACCGAAAATCTTATGATGGCTGCGGTTTTAGCAAAAGGCACGACGATCCTCGAAAACGCCGCGCGCGAACCGGAGGTTATCGATCTCGCAAACTGTCTTATTTCGATGGGCGCCAGGATAAACGGCGCGGGCGAAAGCGTTATCGAAATAGAGGGAGTCGATGAACTCAAGCCGCTGAAAAATTACGCGATAATCCCGGACAGGATAGAGACCGGAACATTCATGAGCATAGCCGGAATAACCGGAGGCGATCTGGTTCTGAAAGACTGCAGGCCCGAACATCTCGACGCGGCAATGATGAAGCTGAAGGATACGGGAGTTATATTCAAAGAAACAAAAAGGGGATTAAGGGTAATAGGCCCGAAAAACCTTATTGCTAAAGACGTAAAGACTATACCCTATCCGGGCTTTCCGACCGATATGCAGGCGCAGTTCATGGCGATGATGACGATAGCGAAAGGCACGAGCGTTATAAAAGAGACCATATTCGAAAACAGGTTCATGCATGTGGCGGAACTCAAAAGGATGGGGGCGGACATAAGCATAGACGGCGGAACTGCCGCTATAAAAGGCGTTGAAAAACTCAGAGGTGCCCCTGTCATGGCAACCGATCTGCGGGCGTCCGCGTCTCTTGTAGTCGCCGCGTTACGCGCCGAAGGAGAGACCGTAATACACAGGATATACCACCTCGACCGGGGATATGAAAAGATGGACGAGAAACTCAAAAAGGTCGGGGCGGATATAGAGAGAGTAAAAGGCTGACCGAAAGTTCTTCAGCATCGGCATATCCAAAATTTCAATTGACAAAATCCTTATTTCCACTACACTTATGATATAAATCATAGCGCGCGATTGCACTCCCGTATAAAATTAATCGACTCTTTAAAAAGGGGATTGGGAAGCGCCGATACTCGGCGCCCGTTTTCAGTAAGCAACAATCTTAGGGAGGTGCGTATGAGCAACAAGGGAGCAAGGAATCTCTTCATCTTCGGCAGTCTCTTCTTCTTCCTCATCTTTATCGTTCTTACCTTCGATACGATGGGGAAGCTCGACAAGAGGGCTCCGGAGATTACCGAAGAGGTAAATGCAGGGAAGATGGCGTGGCATAAGTACGATTGTATCGGATGCCATACCATCTTTGGCAACGGGTCGTATTTCGCGCCCGACATGACAAAGGTAGCTGAGAAAAAACCGAAAGGGTATCTCAAGCAGTTTTTGATGGATCCGAAGGCGGTCAATCCCAAGGCATCCATGCCGAAGCTGGGCATTACTTCCGATGAAGCGGACAAACTTATATCCTTCCTCGAATGGATATCAAAGGTAGACACCAACGGCTGGCCTCCTAAACCTATATTGGCCGGCGCTGTCGGCGTAGCGGTTAAGGAACTCACGGAAGGGCAGAAGGTCTACCAGTCGCTCGGATGCTCGAACTGCCATATGATCAGCGGCATAGGCGGGACAACAGGGCCCGACCTCACCGGCGTTGGAAGCAAGAGGGACGGCGCATGGCTCTCAGGCCACTTCAAAAACCCGAAGGCGTATGTGCCGAATTCGGCTATGCCTGCGTATGGACATTTGAACGAAAAAGACCTGAATGTCCTTACGGATTATATGGTCTCACTTAAATAGGAGGTGATGTAAAAATGACGATAAAACATGAAAGCCAAAAGATAGCGCAGAACTTTTATACGTTCGCCGTGCTTTTGTTTCTGGTTCAAGTAGTAGTAGGCATAATAGCCGCATTGCAGTTTATGTGGCCTGACTTCTTTATCCTGAACTTCAATATTATAAGGTCGCTTCACATCAATGCACTGGTTGTATGGCTCCTTGTAGGAATGATGGGAGCGACGTATTACGTTGTCCCGGAAGAATCCGAAACCGAGATATGGAGCCTCCCGCTCGCGAAATTCCAGTTTTGGGCAACCGTTGCAGCAGTAACAGCAGTGGTTCTCGGCTACATTATTATGGGATTATACCCGCAGGCAAACACCCTTGTATTCGGCACACGGCTTTTAAATGAAGGCAGGGAATATATCGAGGCTCCGCGCTGGGCAGACATCCTGATTGTTGTCTCGATTCTCCTCTTTCTTTTTAACAACTTCATGACAATGCTCAAGACAAAGAAATGGACAGGGATACAGGGAGTTCTCCTCGGCGGACTCACAGTGCTGGCCCTTATGTATTTACCCGGCATGTTCTATACAAAGAGCATGGTAAAAGATCAATACTGGTGGTGGTGGGTAGTCCACCTCTGGGTGGAAGGCGCTTGGGAAGTCATTGCAGGCGCGCTGCTCGCCTTCATGCTAATGAAGACAACCGGCGTAAAGAGGGAAGTTGTAGAGAAGTGGATGTACATCGAAGTAGGGCTCGTCATGTTCACAGGCATTCTCGGAATAGGTCATCACTACTATTGGATAGGAACCCCTTCTTACTGGCTGTGGATAGGCGGTATATTCAGCTCGCTCGAACCCGTCCCGCTTCTCATCATGGTATGGGACGCATTCAGAACTACAAGAGAGACGAGGGTCGTAACGAATAAGGCGGGGCTTTACTACACTGTTGCACACGCCATATTCAATTTCGTGGGCGCGGGACTTTGGGGAGTCATCCATACGCTTCCTCAAGTGAACAAATGGACTCACGGCACGCAGATAACGACGGCTCACGGACACTTGGCCTTCTACGGCGCATACGTTCTCCTGGTGCTCGCTATGATATACATAACGCTTCCGGCGATCAGGGGCGTGAAGGAATTCAACCCGTCACGGGCATTTAAATCGTTCTGGATAATGACCATTTCGATGGTATTCATCGTCCTCACAATAACCGGCGCGGGAATGGTGCAGACATACATGGAAAGGCTCATGGGCCTCGATTATGTCGCCGTTAAAGCGAACTATAATCTATGGTTCTGGATATTGAGGGCCGTATTCGGAGTCGGCTTCCTCTACGGAGTAGTGATATTCGTCATAGACTACTTCAAGCTCGGCAAAGAACGGACATAATATCTCCCGGAAAGGGGGCTGCTTAGGCAGCCCCCTTTTTTATTTGGTATAATATCGCAATGCGTAATGACATATAGTACATGTCTGCTTCAACGCCTTTATAAGTGTTGTTTTTTATGTAAAGCAAAGATGCCGTATGCTTTATCAAACAGATGCCGCCGATGCGAAGGACGGATATAAGAGAATGTGGATAAAAAGTTTCGTTGATAAAGTCATTGAAGCGGACCTGCACTATATGTTGAAAAACTCGCTTATAAGAATCATTACGCTGCTTATTATTTTTACTGTTCCTGCTGTAAGCCACGCAACAACGGAATACGCGCGTCAGACGGGGCTTCGATGCGTGGAATGCCATGTCGATGCAACAGGCGGCGGAAAGCTTACGGAGACGGGAGAAAGGTTCATCGAAGAGATGAAGGTAAAGGGCCTCTACAAACCTTTATCGAAAACTCAGAAGGTCATAAGGTTTTTTGTCGGATATGTACACATGTTAACTGCGATTGCGTGGTTCGGCACAATCCTCTATGTTCATATACTTTTAAAACCAGCGTACGCTGCCCGGGGTCTGCCGAAGGGCGAGTTGTTTTTAGGCTGGCTTTCCATAATAATTCTATCCGTTACCGGCATTCTCCTTGCCATATCGAGAATACCTTCATGGGAGATTCTATACACGACAAGATTCGGCATTCTCCTGAGCATAAAGATAATCTTGTTTATGATAATGGCTTCGACCGCGGCCATAGTCACCTTCATCATAGGGCCTAAACTAAGGAAGAAAATAACCGCTGCCGGTATGCCTAAATCAAAAAAAGAATTCACCATCGAAGATTTGCACAGTCTTGACGGCAAAGAAGGAAGGCCCGCATACGTTGCTTACAAAGGCAAAATATACGATGTAACGGCAAGCAGACTATGGAAAGGAGGGGATCATGTCAGGAAGCACCTCGCCGGACATGACCTTACTGATGCGCTGAAAACCGCTCCTCACGGAGAAGAGAAAATATTATCTATGCCGGAAGCCGGGATATTGGTAGAGGCCGGGGTTAAAGAGACAAGACCCATGCCTGTAAAAATATTCTACATCATGGCTTATACCAATCTCGTCTTTGTTTTCCTGATAACGTTCATCATAGCGCTGTGGAGATGGTGGTAATCCCAATTTTCGTCGTATGATTTAACTCATATCGCCTTACCTTCCCCTCATGGTATAAATAAATCATGAGAGGCGCGAAATCATTGCACATATACAGAAGAATCACGCAGTTAGGCTTTATACTCTTTGTCTTTCTCATGCCCGTCTTCGACATACTGAGGTATGATACAACTGCGAAAGAACTCTATTTATTCGGAGAGGTCTGGTCACTCGGGTTAAAGGACGGCATTCTGCTCGATCGATCAATCGGCGGCGCAACCCACGTTGCGGTTCAGTTTTTTCTTAAGGCTATCCTGCCGTGGGTTATAGTCCTTTCGATATTCCCCGTGCTCGGCCTGCTGCTCGGAAGATTCTTCTGCGGATGGTTATGTCCCGAAGGGGCATTATTCGAGCTTGCGGATTTTTTGAGCTTGAAACTGCTCGGCAGAAGAAGCCTTTACAAAAATAAACCTAACGATCCTGAAATAAAAAGAGGGCATAAACTCTTATACGGGACATTGGCCGTTCTGTCTCTCCTCATCGTGCCGCCGCTCACCGGCATAGCGCTTACAGGCTATTTCATAGCGCCGAAAACCATCTGGCATCAGATAACAACAGGCAGTCTTACATTCGGGGTAGAGGCGGGAATAATCGGTGTATCGATATACATGCTCATCACATCCATCCTCGTGCGCCATACTTTCTGCAAATACGTATGCGCCGCCGGCCTGATGCAGATGCTCTTCGGCTGGATAAGCCCCGTATCCCTCGGGATAAAATTCGACAGGGAAAACCTCTCGAAATGCACGGACTGCAAAGGATGCGAAAGGGTATGCCTTATGAACGTCAAACCGAGGCTGCCGAAAAAAGACATCAACTGCGTGAATTGCGGGGAGTGCATAACCGCCTGCAAAAAGGAACTCGGCGACGCCTGCCTCTTCAGCTACACCTTCGGGGATAATGTTGCTGAAGATGCCACAAAGGATATGGCTCAATTTCTGCAGCTAAAACACGGGTTACCTCGACCCGGCGAGAGTCGATAGCGGAAGCCGGGCGGAACTATATGGCAAAAATATTATGGTCAGATACTGATTTACACTTGCATTGAGGTAGTTATTTAGCAAAGAAATTGAGCCGTATCCTTTTATTACAAATACCTCTCGATTATTATATTCACCTTAGTCCCCCTGCCCGGTTCGCTCTCTATTCGCATGCCCCACTCATGGGCATTCACGAGATGCTTGACGATGGCAAGACCGAGCCCTGTCCCGCCCAATTCCCGCGACCTTGTCCTGTCAACACGGTAAAATCTTTCTCCGAGCCTGTGCAGATGGCTTCCGGGGATGCCGACACCCGTATCCTGAACATAAAGAGCAAGCACGCCTCCCGAGTAGTCCATGCCTACCGTTACGCCGCCTATTTCAGTGAACTTAATGCTGTTGTCGACGAGATTGAGTATTATCTGAATAAGCCTGTCTTTGTCCGCGTGTATCTCCTGTATTCCTGCGGCTATGGACTTTTTCAAATAAAGCCTTTTTTTGTCCGCCTTTTCTTTGAGAGTCATAAATACGGTATCCACGACCTGTTCGAGGCTTACAGGAGCTTTTTTAATCGATATATCGCCGAGTTCTATTCTCGAAAGAGTGAGCAGATCGTCCACAAGGCTGTTGAGCCTTTCGCTGTGGCCTTTTATCATACCCAAAAATCTTGCGGCATTCTCTTTGTCTTCAAGCGCTCCGTCAAGAAGCGTCTCAGCAAACCCCTTAATCGCAGTTATAGGCGTCTTTATCTCATGAGACACGTTCGCTACAAAATCCTTTCTCATTTCTTCGAGCTGCCTCAGCCTCGTAATATCGTGCAGGGTAAGCACCGCTCCGTTTATTATATCCCTCGAATATACCGGCACTGCCGTAGCGATAAGATACATATCCCCGCGAGGCCTCGATACCGTAATTTCCTCGGAAACTATATCTCCCGAATCCATCGCTTTCCTGAAACCATCCACGAACTGCGCGTTCCTCAAAACTTCCACTATCTGTTTTCCCTCTATGTCCTTTGCCTCGGATATAAGGTCCCTGAATGCCTGATTAACAAGGATTATCGTGCCGCGCCCGTCCGCTATAAGCACGCCGTCGGACATTCCCCTCAATATCGCTTCCATCCTCCGCATTTCGGCTTCGGCAAAATCGAGGCTCGACCTCGTCTTTTCCATTATAGACGCTATATCGCTCACGACACCGGCGAGATCGGGGTTGCCGATAGAAAATAATCTCGCGTTGAAATTCCCCGCAGACAGCTCCTTCAAAAAATAAGAGATATCCTTTATCGACATTGAAATGCCGGTTAAGCGGGCGACTAAAAATATTACCGCGATGGAAAGGATTATGATTATTAAAAGCTCATGGTTCATGGCTCATGGCTCATAGAAAAAAATAATTGCTATGAGCTATCAGCTATGAGCTATCAGCTATGATTCGATTAGGTAGCCGATGCCGCGCATGGTCTTTATATACTTCGGATTATTAGGGTCTTTTTCTATCTTTACCCTGAGCCTTCTTATATGGACGTCCACGGTCCTCGGCTCCACATATACGTCGCTGCCCCATACCGCATCGAGCAGTCGATCCCTGTTGTAAATCTTATTCGGCCTTTCGGCGAGGTATAGAAGCAGCTTAAACTCGGTGGCGCTCAATTTTATCTGCCGCGTATCTACAGTAACCGTATATTTCTCTTTATCTATGACCATGTCTCTTACCTTTAAAATTCCTGATGCCGCCGATTCGACAGCAGGTTCCGCCTTCTCCGCCCTTCTCAATATCGCCTTTGTCCGGGCCGCAAGTTCCCGGGTGCTGAAGGGTTTAGTGATATAATCGTCCGCCCCCATTTCAAGACCGAGCACCTTATCGAATTCCTCGCCCTTTGCGGTCAGCATTATGATGGGCAGACGCGATGTGTTCGGCGCGTTCCGGATCATCTTACAAAGCTCAAGCCCCTGAATGCCCGGAAGCATGAGATCCAATATCACGAGGTCATACTTGTTTTTCTTTATCTTCTTTAAAGCATCCTCTCCGTTATACGAAGAATCCACGGCAAAGCCTTCTTTTTTCAGGTTGTACGAGATAAGCTCGACTATGTCCGCTTCATCGTCTATGACAAGTATCTTCTTCATTTCGCTAACGCCCTTTGCTTAACGCCTTTGTTATATCTTCGATATTAATGCCCTTCCGAATGCTCACCGTTCCTATTTTTTCGGGAAGAATAAACTTCATCTCTCCGGCCTCGGTCTTTTTATCGAGCATCATGTGAGGAATAAGATTATCTGCATTCAGGCCCTCCGGCAGTTCCGAAGGAAGGCCGTAAGAGTCTATCAACGCCTTTATCTCCGACACCTGCTTAGTATCCATGAGTCCCGTTATTTCGGACAGCCTTGCCTCGATATGCATGCCTATCGCGACCGCTTCGCCGTGCAAAAATTTTGAATATCCGGTCCCGGTCTCTACGGCATGTCCGACGGTATGACCGTAATTGAGGATCGCCCTTAATCCGGATTCCCTTTCGTCTTTGGAAACAACCTCTGCCTTTATCCCGCATGAGCGTTTGATGATATGCGTTAAGCGGTCGGCATCGAGCGTCAGGATGGCATCTCTGTTCTTTTCAAGAGATTCAAAAAGCTCCTCATCCCATATAACGCCGTATTTTATTATCTCCGCGATGCCGCACAAAAGCTCCCTTTTGGGCAAAGTTTTGAGCGTATCGATGTCTATCCACACGAGCTTAGGCTGATAAAAAGTGCCTATCATATTTTTGCCTGATTCATGATTTACGCCTGTCTTGCCGCCTACGGAACTGTCCACCTGAGAAAGAAGGGTTGTAGGAACCTGAATGAAATGAATACCCCGCATGTATATCGACGCCGCAAAGCCTGTTATATCTCCTATCACCCCTCCACCGAGAGCGATAACGCAGGAATTCCTGTCGAGTTTGTTTTTTAAAAACTCCGTCAGTATTTGGTATGTCTGGTTGTAATTCTTATATATCTCGCCGTCCGGGATGATGACGCTAAAGCACTCGAAGCCTGCGTTTCTAATCGAATTCATAACAGCATCGCCATACAGCTTAAATACCGTCGGATTGCTCACAATCGCGGTCTTAGGGCTGAAGCGGAATTCCTTCATGCGCTCCCCGATGCCGGAGAGAATTCCGGCGTCGATTACAATGTCATAGCTTCTCTCGCCGAGATCAACTTTTACCGTTTGCATTTCATCTCCGGTTTATAAGTATATTCCCACATACTGTTTAAAATAATGCTTCTAACATCAACTTCATGGGCATAAGTTATTTTCATGTTGTCTCTTCAATTATTCTTTTTACATTTTTTTCCAAAGGTTCCAAATCTTCTTCTATTGTCTGCCAAACTATATCTAAATCTACGCCGAAGTATTCGTGTATCAAACGGTTTCTCATTGCGATAGTTTCCTGCCATGGAATTTCAGGATACATTTCTCTGATATTATGCGGGAGCTTGCTTGCCGCCTCGCCGATGACTTCAAAGCTTCTCACAACCGCTTTAATGGTCTTTTTATCGTTGGAAAAATCTTCTCTATTCATACCGGCAGTGAAATCCCGTATATCGCAAATGGATTCAAGGATATCATTCAGGTAATCCAGCAAAATTCTTTCCTCAGACATATCTGACCTCTTGTAAAATTCTTTTGCCGATATTGGGCTTGAGCGCTTTTTTGGTAACTATCTCTACAGGTGCGCCAAGTAGTTGAGACAGGGCGCACTCAAGCTTGAAGAATCTTACAAACCCTATCGGCTTCTCAAGTTCCACAAGAATATCTATGTCGCTTTTTTCATTCTGTTCACCCCTTACATACGAGCCGAATATGCCTATCTCTTTTAGGCCATACTGTTCTTTAAACTCGTCCTTGTGTTTCTGGAGCATATCTTTTATTTCTTCAAAGTTCTTCATTTTCACCTCTCTGTTAGAATTATACTTGTTTTTATACGATTAAACTCAAGCTTTCTCCCCGCTGTCCCGCCACATGCGGGATTTGATGGCCCTCATTCTCCCCACACCCCGGCAATCTTTGCCTTTATCTTTCCTTCAAAAATCTCAATCAGCTTCTTATTCGCCGTGCGCCAGATATTCTTTTGGCGTCAATATTTTTAAACCAAAAGGAATGTCGGTCAAATCAAGAAGGTCTTTGTCGCCTGTTATCAGAACGGCAGCGTTAGCTTCAAGACAGCATTCAAGCACCATATTATCTTTCGCATCTCTGCAGAGTTTAAGTCGTGTGCGCGGAAATACTATTTTTGCATTTACAACGAAAGCGGCAATGCCTGTAATTAATGTTTCTAATTGAAGATGGGTTATTTTACCTGCGGCCTCAAGCTCCAAAGGCACATTCCGATATTCGTTCAGGAGATTTGCAGAAACAAAAACATCGCCTTCCGCAGATGTTTTCTTGACAGCTTTTTCAGGAACACCGCCAAAAGCAAAGGCGGAAATAAGGACGCCGGTGTCAATGACTATCTTATTTCTTTTTTGCGTAAGCCTTTCTCCTTACTGTTTTAACTGCATCGTCAACATCTTTCATCGTCAGTTTCGTGCCTTTAAATGCCTCTTTTGCTACTTTAAAAGCAGCATCAAGCCTTTCCTCCGGTGAAAGAACCGAAAGAATATAGTCCTCCGGATTTATCTTTTTTGCTGTTGCAACGCCCATCACTGCACCTCCTGCATATTCATACTTATTATTATTCTATATCAATAGAGCATTTTAATCTATTCTCCCCACACCCCTGCAATCTTTGCCTTTGTCTTGTTTTCAAAAATCTCAATCAGTTTCTTATTCGCCTCAACGAGCTTTTGCTCTTCCTCAATCTGTGAAACAATTTGTTCTTGGACAGAGAGGGCAAGAATCATTATTTCGGAGCGGGGATGCCAAGCTGTCTGCAAATCTTGAAGGCAAGCAAATCGGCAATCTCGTTATGCCGCGGGATAGTGGTTGATTTTGAGTTATCGGCAAGGTTTATATAACGGCTGTGTTTTGCGCCTTCACGCAGAAGTGCGCAACCGCAATATTCAAGATGCCTGATAAGCTCTTTTCTTTTCATACTTCTATTTCTTCTAAAACAACCGATCTTTTAGGCAGCAAAGACAAGTCTACCGGTTTTTGCATTTCTGCAATTGCATCAATCAAATTTTCCCTTGCTTCTTCAATAGTCTTGCCTTGTGTCATAGCGCCGGGAACATCATCTGTCCATGCTACCCACCACTCACCGTCTTTGACAAAAGTCGCTTTTACCTTCATATCTGCCTCCTACTAACCGTATCTATTACTATTCTACAGTCTCTCCCCACACCACGGCAATAATCTTTTCAATCCGCCTTACCGCCGCTTGGCGTAAAGACGCATTACCTGTTGTCCTATTTTGTCCATACTTATAATTCTAAAGGTTGCCAATCCTCGCCATAGTCCTCTTTATTGAATTCATCAACTGCGTATTTTTGTTTAAAGTGTATATATTCTTTTTTAAAATCCTCATAAAATCGGGTAAGCTGCGCTCTTGTTACAGTCATCTTGAAGCATATTCCGTCTCCATAATAGGCAGATGCGCCTTTGAAATTGTAGACATCAAAAAACAGAATTATGTCAATGTAATCATCAGGCAACAATCCTTTTTCAGTCTTTTCCTTCTCTCGCTCAATCCTTTTTTGCTTAACTTCGTCTTTTTCTAATACCACTTTCCATTTGCTTTCCAAAAACGGGAAATGTTGTTCAGGATAGATTGCTATCGTTACATCAGGATCAAGAGACTCCCAATAATCAGGTTGATTGATCTGTAAGACTTTCTTTAGCAAGGGCAATATCCCGCACTCCCTATGTTCATTTGCGAGCATTGCTCCGGGACTTCTGCTGCCCCAATATTCATTTGAACGCTTGAGTATAGCGTCGTTTATAACGCTCTCACCTTGCCAGCAATAAAAAAATTCATATTCAACCCATCCATCCTGAAACCCCTTGTATCTGATTTCCAACGAAAGATCCTCTTGTTTCAAAATAGCCATCTGTAACCTCGCCTTTATATATCAATCCGCTTTGTCCCAAGTATCAATGCTTCTATCTCAGCTTTAATTTCGAGAGACTTCTTCTCAGCGGCTTCGCGCTCACAGGTAATTTCCGAATAAGCCTTTCTTACGCTGTTAATGATAGTCTTTTGAATCTCAACAGGGGGTAGAGGGATTTGCAGATTCGCAAGAAAATCAGCAGGAACACGCTGCTGTCCGGCAGAGCCGATAAAATATCTCTGTGCGGCTTGCCGCAAGTGACCGAGCCGGAGCAAAGTCCAAATATAATCTGGCATAAGCCTGTTTTTATCTTTTGATCTGATTACATGAAATTCTGTCGATCCGAAGCCAATGTCATTATTCAGGTTTCTTGCTACGGCACATTTCCCATTTTGCATACACGGCGTTATTTTGGCCCATATGACATCATCATTAATAAAACGTGTATATCCATTCTTTACTTCACGACATTTACGAATCTGTGGAGCCGCGATCTCTCCGGTCTTGTCGGACACAGCCTCCATAGGAATAAAGGAGACCAATTCATCATCAGACAACAAAACATTGTCCGTCGGATTTATAAAGGCTTCATCGGATAACACCACCATAGGATGCTTATGTGATAAGAGCAGTTCCGACAATTTCCATTTCCAACGGTTAAACTCTACACCCCATCTTTCAATTTCGTCCCAATAGATTAAAAAGGACTTCTGACGCTTTTCTAATGGATAAAGTTCAATCCCTGCGTCCTTGAGTGCCATTTCGGTGATGCTCTTTTCGAGAATGCTTACCTTTTCTATAGCCTCTCTAATTTCTCTTTGCGCCTTTACCCATCTATCAACAATAGCTTGCTGGATTGGCAGCGACGGTAAAGGGATCTCTAGAGATTCAAAATAATCAAGTTTCACTTCTTTCCGTCCCTCAGCGCCGACCTTATTTCTCCAAAGATGGGCTTTAAGAAAGCTTGCCTGTATTATGAGATGTAAGAATTTAGGAACAAGCATGGAATGATCAGGTTCATAGACTGCAAAGTGGTTTGTAACGATAACATTGCGCCATTGATCAGGCACAATGGCAACAGCTCCATTTTTTAAATCAATCTTCGCTACAACAATATCACCGGGTCTTGCAAAAAACAAATCCATCGTATATTCTCTTGTGGGCTCGACTTCACGACGATCAATAGAGCCGTCAAAATGAATGGTTATAGGCTGAAGGTCTGAAAATTTGAAAAGGTTACGATCAACTTTTTCTTTTCTTATTCTTAAAACTGTTCCAATTGGCTGCATGACGCCACTCGACCAATGCCACTTGATGCCATGAAAACTTGCAGGGTCCCAACGAGAAAAATGCTTGAACCAGACAGCAAAGGCTTTCGGAAAGTCTTGCACTGTTTCTGTCATGTCCATGATTCCTTAAGTATGAAGGCTTCTGGATTTTTTTGAAACTTTCTATAAAGTTCTAAACAATTTTCTTTCAAGCCGGAAGGCATATTATCATTCAGATAAAGCTCGTTGTAATCGGGCTCTCCTGTCGCAGTAATCCCGACCTTTTCAGCATCATACATGAAAATCGGATAATTAAATTTTTCTTTGAGAAGCGCTCTGGCTTCTTTTGTAATTATATCATCAAGCTCCTTGAGGGTTTTCTTTGCCTTATCTTTTTCTTCCTTGAATTTTGCATTCGCTTTTTTAGCTTTATTGAAAGCCTGCGCCTTTTGCTCTTTTGAATGATTCTTCATTCCCTCAGGCAAAAAGTCATTCTGATTATAGTTTGGCTTTGCTATAACCTCTTGAAGTTTGGTTTTCTCGTCCCTATGCTTCTCTTCGATTTCAATCAAGGTTGAAGCTTTCAGAGCATCGAATTTCGCCTTTCCCTTTTCTGTAAACTTTTGCATAAAAAGAAGAGAAGCCTTGACGCTCGCCCCGGATGAGAAAAAAGTCTCTTGGGGAAGTGAAATAACCGCTCTTATGAATGCTCTGTCTTCACAATATTCCCTGACATAAGCGAGTGAAGGATTGTTGAATATACCTTCCGGCAGGACTATCCCAAGCATGCCCCCAGATTTCAGCAATGCAAGACAACGCTCGATAAAGAGGATTTCTGTTTTGATCCTGTCTGTCTTGGGCAAGTCAAAGAGACTTAGAATAGATTTTCCGACAGCAGCCTTGACCTTATCTATCGCTTCTTTGTACAGCTTTCCGTAGTCAGTGCTGTATTTCTTTTCAACATCCTCAGGAATGGCCACATGGGATTCTTCGATTTTGTCCTCTTTCTCAACATTTGCGCCAAAAGGCGGATTAGTGAGCACGATATCAAAGCGTTCTTCGAATATTCCGTTGACGTTGATAAATCCGTCATGGTGATGAACGCCACCATGCCCATCGCCATGCATGATCATATTCATCTTGCTTGTCCGCGCCATCCTGTCATTTGCGTCACAGCCGTAAATGCAGGTGTTGGCAAGCTTCCATATACGGGAAACCTGCCGGTCGTTCCGGGTTGACTCAACTCTGCTGGCGTATGGATTGATTTGCCTCTGCAACTGCTCATATTTCTGGCGCAATAGTTCGGCCTTCTTTTTCTTCGTATATTTCTTCGCCTCGATTTCTTCCTTATATTTCCGGTATTCATTGTCCACATCACGCAATATCTGTTCTCTTACTATCTCGAAAAATCTAATCAGGAAGCCGCCGGAGCCGGAAGCAGGATCGCAAATAATGTCTCCTTCTTTGGGGTCAACCATTCTGATCATGAACTCGACGATTGTGCGGGGAGTGAAGAATTGGCCTATTTCACCGCGAAATGTCCGCCCCAGGAATTTCTCAAAGGCGATCCCTTTTACGTCTTCAGATGTATCGGAAAGATTGTAGCGTTCAAGTTTCTCTATGATGTCTTTGACTGTATTGAACTTGAGATTTATTTTTTCATCCCATTCAAAAATCTTATCAGCGCGGTATTCTTTCTTCGTTTCGGAAAACAGCGTATCTATTGGATCTTCATACAGGTCTTTCTGTTGAATCAGGAAATCCTTGGTAAAAAGATTTTTTCTCTGTCTGCCTACTTTAAGTCGCCTCTCGAAACAGACTTTGACGAAGAGTATCTTAGCAATTTCATCGAATGCTGCTGCAGGATCAAGCTTTTCCCTGTTCCGAATGATGTTATGGCATTGATGCAGAAGGTCGGCGAATTCATCTTCCCGAAAAACCTTCAGGCGTGAAATAATTTCTTCGATCTCTTTATCGGTTGCATCTACATGTGGAATGTCCTCAATCTCGTCAAAATTGGGCATTCTCCGTTCAAGATCAACCTTCCAGTATTTGCTTTCGCGGTTGTTATGAGTAACAAAAAACTTTGCACGTTCATACTGGGCATAATTTGCGCCCTGCCAATAGGTTTTATTGTCAATCGTTACATTGTCTGCTTTACACTCAACAACAATTAATGCTGTTTTCTTATCAGTCTTTTCCTGTGGCGTGCGCCAGATAAGAAAATCCGCCCTCGCGTCTCCTGATCCTCTGCCGATAACGGATTGCTCTTCATCCATTTGATCAAGACTGTATCCATATTCGTTGACTAAAACACAAAGGTATTCTTGACGGACTCGCTCCTCAGGAGTTTCTATCAGCCATTTTTTGCGGATGTGACTGTATATTTCTCCGCTTCTTCTTTCAACTTTAGGTTGAGCGCTGATTTTGATCGCTTCTTTTTTCATTCCCCCTCCGAACAGCGTTTAAATCCTCTTGCATCCTTACGGGGCATAGTTTTTTAATGCAATTCCCGCTTCTTCATTTCTTCGCCACTTCCCAATAACCGCCCTTATCGGGTCCTATGCGTTTTAGAATACCTCTTTCTTTCAATTTTACAATATTCTTTTTGATTGCCTTATCGCTTATCCCAATGCTTTCGGCTAATTCCTTAATGGTTACTTGAGTCTGTTTTCTCATCATTTCTAATATTTTCTGGGAACTTTTCTGGGAACTTTTCTGGGAACTTTTCTGGGAACTTTTCTGGGTAGCAACTATTGCCTTTTCTTCTACTAACTTTTCTCCAACCTCTTTCCGGGTAGTTTTTTCTACGCCCTTTTTACCCTCGTAATAACTCTTCCGTTTGAATATTGTGATAAACTTTGTCCCCACTTCGCTGAACTCGGCATCCGGTTCTTTGGAGAGTATCAGTTTGATGCCCCGTCCCCATTTTTCGATGAAGTGGACACGATGAAGCAACTCGGCAATCAGCTCGTTTCTTCTTTCAGAGACCATCTTTGTTTTGATGGCCTTTATAGTCAGGCCGCCATAGAGCAGGCCGGGGCTTCTTATCTCAACCCTGTTTTTAAAAACGGCAATATTGACGGAGTCGTACTCACGATAGTCCCTATGGCAAAAGGCATTAATGATTGCTTCTCTGAATGCCGCCTTATCTATCTCCGGGACATCCACTCTTCTCAAACCCTCCAGCCGCATACCGATATGAATGTTCTTCAGGATATATTCCTCAGCCTTTGCTATCAGGTGAAAAATATCTCCCTCAAAGTCCTGCATATCGATGGTGAATGTTGTGTCTGTTGTGCCGAATACCGCGCAACGCAGCCGGGCATTAGGAAAAAAAGTCTGCGGCTTTCTGGCGAACAATATCACCGCCGCATTGAGCAGTTTCCCATCAACAAGGAGTTTCAGCTTTTCAAGAGCGTTATGGATGGTGTCATATTTCAGCCCTGAATTTTTCAAAAAATATTTAACTTTCTGTGCGCTTATGTCCGTAAGTTTTGCCTCTTTACAGATTTCGGCGTCCCATCTTAACTTATCTCTGTTCTTCCTAACGAACATTCCTTCAAGCGCTTTTGTGCTCAAATGCCGGTCTTCATCCGCCACCCTGATGTATGCCCTGCCGTATGCAAAATAGGGAACGTCGCTTCCTTTGAATCTGACTTTTATACAGGACTTCCCCTCTATCTTTATACGGCTGATGCCGGGATAAATTTTAGGTTCGATATTGTCTGATATGGCTTTTGATATATCGCGCAGCGTCTTGTCCGTAACACTCTGACCGACGACAAGACCGGCGTTTTTAATCCCAAAGTATAATTCGCCCTGCTGATGTTTATTAAGGATAGCAGATATTGATATTACCGCCTCTTTAATCTCGGACGTGGATTTCTTAAGTTCTAAGGTTTCGGATTCTGTAAATTTCATATTCAGATTATGCCGGCAGCCTCATTATATCCCCTTCACCTTTTCTATTATCTCCTCCGCGACTTCCATGGGGCTTTTATCTTCGGTATCTATCATTATATCCGCCTTTTCATAATACGGCCTTCTGAATTCGAGGAGTTCTTTTATTTTTTGAAGCGGGTTTTCTACCTGAAGAAGCGGCCTGTCGTTGTTTATGCTCGTCCTTTCGAGGATTGTTTCAGGAGATGCGGTAAGGCAGAATATAACGCCTCTTTTTCTCAGGTTGTCCATATTTTCCTGCTTGAGTACCGCGCCGCCGCCTGTAGATATTACCGCTTTCTCCATTTCGGAGAGCCGCTTTATGACACCGGACTCTATCTCTCTGAATTTAGGTTCGCCGTATTGTTTGAATATCTCGGTTATGGTCGTCTTCTGTTCCTTTTCGATCTCGGTATCGGCGTCCACCAGCGTGTAGCCCAGCTTTTGGGCAAGTATCCTGCCCACCTCCGTCTTTCCCGTCCCCATAAAACCCGTAAGCACAATGTTTTTCATGTCGCCCCTGTTGCCTATTATGTATTGTCTATCTTAATATACCCCATGAAACAATCTTATTATACAAGAATTGCGGTAATTATTTGCCTCATTTTATTCATCCCATTCCTCTCCGACGCGGCGCAGGCCGCTAAGTTCCGCGTCACCAAGGTACACGACGGAGATACCGTAAGCATAAGAGTAAGCGGCTTTGCAAAAATCCCGGTCAAAACCGAGAAGGTCAGGCTTATAGGGATCGATGCGCCCGAACTTAAACAGGAACCGTGGGGAAGGCTCTCAAAAAGATATTTAAAAAAACTCATAAGCGAAAGCGACTGGGTGGTCTATCTGGAGTTCGACGTTGAACAGCACGACAAATACGGCAGGCTCCTTGCCTATCTCACGGACAAAAATGGAAAGATGATAAACGAAAAGATGATCGAAACAGGGCATGCGATTCTTTATACTATCCCGCCTAACGTAAAATATGCGGAAAGGTTTACCGGGGCCCAGAAAAAGGCAGAGCTACGCAAGGCCGGAATATGGCGCAAAGGAGGATTAAGAAAAAGTCCGGAGCAATGGAGGATGGAACATCCGAGGTAAACAGTTTTATTTTCAGCGCATTTACGAGGCGCTTTTCACTACCGCCTCAGCTATATTATCCAAGGGCAGCACCTTATCCGCCGCTCCCATCTCTATAGCCCTTTTCGGCATTCCGAATACAATTGATGAAGCCTCGTCCTGAGCAACTGTAAATGCCCCTGCCTCTTTCATCTCACGCAGTCCACGGGCGCCGTCCTCTCCCATTCCGGTAAGAATAACTCCTACGGCGTTCTTGCCCGCGCATTTCGCAACGGATCTGAAAAGCACATCCACCGACGGCCTCACGAAATTTACCATCGGGCCGTCCGAGATATCCACGTAATACATAGCGCCGTTGCGTTTCACGGTCATATGCTTGTCTCCCGGCGCGATCAATGCCGTGCCTCTCAAAATCCTGTCGCCGGTCTGCGCCTCTTTTATATCGAGCCGTGACATTGTGTTAAGCCTATCGGCGAAAGAACGGGTAAACATTGGAGGCATGTGTTGAACTATAACGATACCCGGCGTAGATTCGGGCATTGCGGTGACTATTTCGGTAATCGCCTGAGTCCCTCCTGTGGACGCGCCTATGGCGATTATCCTGTCGGTGGTGGTTTGGAGTTTTGAACCTTGCGTTTGAAGTTCGGATATTTTTTCATCTCCGGCCGCTATATTTTGAGGTTTACTCCTAACTCCTAACTCATAACTCATAACCCGTCTTGCTTTCGCCCTTGCGGCTATCCTCACTTTCCTGATAATCTCGTCGCTAAGACCGGCAATGCCGGTGGAAACATCGATTGCGGGCTTCGATACATAATCCACCGCGCCGAGTTCGAGGGCCTTAAGCGTTGTTTCACAGCCGCGCTGCGTAAGAGAGCTTACCATCAAGACAGGTATAGGATCGGTCCTCATCAATTCTTCGAGGAAGGTGAGGCCGTCCATTCTCGGCATCTCCACATCGAGTGTAATAACGTCGGGCCTGAGGCTTCTTATCTTGTTTACTGCGAAAATAGGGTCTTGAGCGGTTCCTATGACCTCTATATCTCCGGCGCTGCCGAGTATTTCGGTAAGGAGATGCCGTATAACCGCGGAATCGTCTATTATGAGAACCTTAATCTTATTGTCTGCCATGATTATCGCCGGTTAAAGGCTTAAAGGGTTCCTTTGCCTGTATGACTCGAATTCTCTTTTCCTGTCTTCATATCCCTTTTTACCCATCATCCCGTATGTGAGATTCTTCCCCTCTTCGACTCCGGGCTGGTTAAAGGGGTTGATGCCGTATAAAAGGCCGGTGACAGCCGTGCTTATCTCGAAGAAATGAAACAACTGTCCAAGATGATAGGCGTCTATCTTGGGAACTTTGATCGTTATGCTCGGCCTCCCGTTCTTTGTAAGCGCTATTTCCGACGCCTCCTGCTCTATTTTTATTAATTCTCCGAGCGTATGCCCGGAAAGATAACTCAGCCCTTCCATATCCTGAAAGACCGCGGGTATTTCCATATCCGCGCCGTAATCCTCCACAGACAGGAAAACGACAACTTTGTCCTCCGGGCCTTCCATCCACAACTGTAATTGCGAATGCTGATCCGTCGTGCCTACCGACGGATAAGGCGTGAGTCCCCTGCCTTCTTTGCCGAGGCTTTCGGCCCAGAGCTGGCAGAACCATTCGGAAAAAGATTTCAAACGGTCGGCGTAAGGCATAATAACGGTAATATTCTTGTTTTTAAGCTGCTGCATAAGATACAGCCCCGACGCAAACATATATGCGGGATTTCGGCGCAAGTCCTGATTCATGCATTTATCGTGAATATCCTTCGCACCCTTCAACATTTCATCCGAATCTATGCCTATCGCCTCCGCGAGCAGGAGTCCGACAGCGCTTAAAACAGAGTATCTGCCGCCTACGCCTTGAGGAACCGATAAAGACCTGAGCCCGTAATCATTTACGATTTTTCTGAGATTACCCTTTTCGGGATCGGTTGTGACGATCATATGATCCTCCGCTTTCAGGGATTGCTCTTTCAATTTTTGCCGGATAATCATAAACGAGGCTATGGTCTCTGCCGTGCTGCCCGATTTCGTTATCACATTTACGACCGTATTTTTTAGGTCTGCAATGTCGAGTATGTTCTTCAATGTCATCGGGTCTACATTGTCGTAAATAAAAACCCTCGGCTTGTTCTTGAAATTATGAAAGGGTCTCAGTGAATCCATGATAGATCTCGGCCCGAGCGCCGAACCGCCGATGCCGAGCAGAATAAAGTTTTCGAACCCCGCCGCATATTTGCCTATCTCTTTTATTTGAGATGTATCCGCCTTATGCAGATCGAGGAATTCGAGTTCGGGATATTTTCTCTGAGTCAGAGATTCGTTGATTTTCTTTATATCTATACTGTCGAAATCGTCGGATACGAGCCCGTTTTTGCCTATGGAATTTTGCATGAGATTGGAAAAATCTATCTTTATCATATCAGAACCTCCGGGTGCGGCAGTGCCACGGCTAATCTTTTCTGCGCGGCTTTTTTATCTGACTCTTTACCGCCATCATCACGAGCAGCGCCAATATCAGGGCAATGCCTAAGAACTTCGTGAGCTTAAGCGCCATTAATATCAAAAATATGGCTATTATAATAAGCCAGTTAAACACTCAATTTTCCCTTTTGGCCGCAAGCAAGCCTTCTTTGACCATGATAATAAATACTATCGTAAAACCGGCGAGAAGTCCATACGCCTTTATAATCCCGAATATGGCGAGTATTATCAAAACGGAAGAAATCACCAAAAGCCTGAACATGCCTAAAATCATCATCTTTGCCCGCGCCTGTCCTGCTCCGAGCAATGCCGTCACGCTCCACACGATCCCCTTCAGATTTCCTATGCCGACAAGGCCGCCGATCAATACGCTCAGAGAAAATCTCCATTCCGTAAAAAATATCGAGATAACCGCCGCCGCTGTCAGCGCAACCACCGACTGCTTGTATATCCTCTTAACCATCAACTCCCATGATCCCTGTTCCATAATAACCTCGACTATTTTGACGTTGTAAATGTGCCGAAAAAACTTTCCATACGATACCTTATAACGAACCCTCCCGCCATTTAAAGGCAATTTCAGCATATAGCGTAGGTCTGCTTCAATGACTTTATCGGCAGAACTTTTTAACTACATTCTCCTATGCCCGTACTTCGCATCGGCGACATCTATTATGATAAAGCATATATTATCTTTGCCCTGCATAAAGAACAACACTTATAAAGGCGTTGAAGCGGACTTGCGCTATATGTTATCACGGATGTCGTATTATTCATTTCTCCTGTTTCCTCGCCACCCTTACCAATTCCATAAATCCCGCTATTATACCGAGGATCAAAAATATCACCGTCAGATACGGCGACGTTCCGAACAATTTATCCAGCCAGTATCCTATGGCAAGCCCCACAAAGGTTGAGATCACAAGATTTATGCCTACGCTGCTCGCCTCTATAAGCTGTCTGAATAAGGGTTTTTCAGGTTCCATTCCGCTCACCCCCTAATGCCTCATATTCGGATAATATAAATTCCTTCATAACATTTGCAACCTCTTTGTAGAACACCGTGCCGGCATGCCTGCGAACCTCATCGCAGTATTCGGGTATCCACCTTACAAGGTGTTCGTCGAGAAATTTCCATTGCAGGTCATGAAGGCCGTTCTCTATCAGATAGCTCATGAAAAGCATTTCCATCGATATGTGGTCGGGCATCAAACCCGTTTCCTCGCCCATCACAAGACCGGTCGATCCATAAAGCGCCTGCACTTCCTCCGCGGCCCTCCCCCAAAGCCCCGGCCTGTCGCCCAACGGATAGTTATAAAGCGATTCGCACGGCATAAACCGGCCGTCGGGCCTGAGAAAGACGTTCATAAAATCCATCCTTATCTCCCCAGGCATTTCCTCGAACTTCATCTGAAACATATCCTTAGCATGAAGGATCAGTTCATCCGAAGGCTCTTTCATGAAAATGCCCGCAAAGAGCCTGTAAAGTTCGGCCCGCTCGATATCCTCTTCGTTGTCATAAAACGGCATGGCTTATCTCCCGCAATAAAGATAACCTTTCCAAATAAAAAGAGGCAAAGGTTTTTTCCCTTTGCCTCCGGATATGCTTAATGTTAGTCGCCTATTTCTGTTTATGGCACTTTGCGCAATCGGTTGCCGCACTTGCAATCTTGCCGTTGTGGCACGCGCCGCAGAATTTCCCTTTATACAGGTCGTCCATCTTCATTTTTTTAACGCCGCGCTTCATGGGCCATATTTTTGTATGGCACTCTTCGCATTTAAAAGCAGCCGCGTGAAATTCGTGGCTGAAATTCACAGGAGCCATTCCCCCGGACTTATAGGTTATCGGCGACTTGGGAGGCGCGACTTTGGCATGGCAGGTTGTGCAGTCTGCGGATGCCTTTTTGCCGTTGTGGCATGAGTAACAAAGCGCGTCCTTGCCGTGATCCGTAAATGCAATCTTTGCCGTGCCTTTCTTCATCTTGAAGAGCTTTGTATGGCACTCGTCGCATTTGAACATCGCCGTGTGGTTCTTATGGCTGAAGTTCACGGCCGTATCGCCGCCTCCGATCTTTATGTCGGGCATGGATATTTCGGATTTCCTCTTGTCATGACATTCGGCGCATCTCTTTAATTCGACCTTATTTCTGAACTCGCCGCCGTGGGCTACTCCAAGATGGCAGTCGAGGCAGTTCACGCCTTTGTCGAGATGTTTCTTATGATTCGGATCTATATCGCTTCTCAGCTTTTCGGTCAGAATATCCGGCAGGCCGTAAGACTTCCTGAACTCAGGATTCTTTACCCCGTCCATCTTCCTGAACTTTACTCCGACTGACATTAACTTCTCGCTTCTTGTCTTCCGGTTGTAGCTGTCGGTGTGGCAGAAGAGGCATATATCGTTCGGAACAAGATGAGTCGCGTACTGAGGGTCTGTTGCCGCCCTTGTAAGGATCTCGGTCATATTCTCTCTCGACTTAAGCACAAAATTGGTTAAATCCCTGAGACCGCCGATCTTTGCCTTCATATATCCGACAAAGCCCGGCATGCCGTGGCAGTCGAGGCATTTAACCTCTGCGCGGGCATGTATATTCTGCTTCCATGTGTAAACCTCGCCGTACGGTCCTGGTTTTCTGTCCGGATGACAGTTCTGACAGAACCCGGGTTCGCTCGTGAGGTGAAGCGATTCGATCGATACGAATGTCCACGCGGCGATTATCGCGAGGATAATCAATATGGACAGCTTAGGATTCTTTACAATGAAATCTTTGACCTTTTGCACCGCACTCCCTATAAACTTAAACATTCAATCTCCCCTCCGCTCTATGAGTCATCGACGATTATTATATCTTTGACAATACCTCAAAAGCGTCATTTACTGTTTTATTTATATCCTTGTTCGTATGAGCGATCGAGATAAAACCGGCCTCGAACTGCGACGGCGCGAAATTTATCCCGCGGTCCAGCATGCCTCTGAAGAATTTTGAAAACTTCTCCGTATCGGATGTCTTTGCCGTCTTGTAATCGATAATATCGGCATCGGTAAAATATGTGCAGAACATAGTTCCCGCCCTGTAAAATTTTGTTTTAACGCCCGCGCGTTTCGCAGCGTCCTTCATGCCTTTTTCGAGATGCCGCATTGTATTTTCGAGTTTCTCATACGTACCTTTTTTTGAAAGTATCTTTAATGTCTCTATGCCGGCAGTCATGGCAAGAGGATTTCCGGACAATGTTCCGGCCTGATAAACCGGGCCTTCGGGAGCGATCATAGACATTATCTCTTTCCTGCCGCCGTAAGCGCCCACGGGAAGCCCGCCTCCAATCACCTTGCCGAGGCATGTCATATCCGGCTTTATGCCGTAATACGCCTGAGCGCCTCCATAAGATACCCTGAAGCCGGTCATCACTTCGTCGAATATAAGGACGACCCCGTATTTCTTTGTCTCTTCCCTTAATGTTTCCAGAAAACCGGGTTTGGGCAGAACGCATCCGATATTGCCCACCACAGGCTCTATAATCACACAGGCTATCGATTTCCATTCTTTCTGAATTAAATCCTTAAATGCCTTTATATCATTCAAAGGAAGCGTCATGGTATTTTTTGCGCAGGATTTCGGAACTCCGGGGCTGTCCGGGACTCCGAATGTCGTTGCGCCCGAGCCCGCCTTTACAAGAAGGCCGTCCGCGTGACCGTGATAACATCCCTCGAACTTTATTATTTTATCCCTTTTTGTAAATCCCCTCGCCGCCCTTATGGCGCTCATCGTAGCCTCTGTGCCGGAATTTACCATGCGTATCTTTTCGATGGAGGGATAGGCGTTCATTACCATTCGCGCAAGTTCTATCTCCAAAGGGGTAGGAGCGCCGAAGCTTGTGCCGTTATCTACCGCTTTCTTCAGGGCTTTGACGACAGAGGGATGGGAATGTCCGGCTATCATAGGGCCCCATGAGAGGACGTAGTCTATGTATTCGTTGCCGTCAACGTCGTAGATCTTGGAGCCTTTTGCGTTCCGTATAAATAAAGGGGAGCCGCCGACTGCCTTAAAGGCGCGAACAGGGCTGTTCACGCCGCCGGGCATCAATGCAACGGCCTTTTCGTAAAATGCCTTCGATTTCCTTGTATTCATCTCTCTCCCCAACGACCCCAACGACCTGCAAATCCCCCCAAAAACGTGAAAATTTAGCACAAACGGCTTATGTTTGTCAAAAAAAACGGTCGGACTATAATCAATAGTCATCAGGATGTGAGGCATCCTTCAAAAGCCTAAGGCTTTTTCAGCACGCCTCACATCCCGTTAAAATGATGGGTCAAAGGTATGGAAAGTATGGCGGAAAAGACTTCAATAACACAAAGCACACATCCGCTTCAACGCCTTTATAAGTGTTGTTCTCTGTGCAAGGCAAGGATTTTGTATGTTTCATTAATAAATAGATACCGTCGATGCGGATGACGTGCATAAGAGAATGTAGTTTAAAAGTTTCGTCGATAAAGTCATTGAAGCGGACCCGCGCTTTATGTTGAGATATTTCAAATCTTTAATTGCAAGTTCCGGGATGTAAGGCGTGCTGAAAAAGCCCTTTACTCATATGAAATATTATAACAACAGTCTCTTTCTCGTGAGCTACAACATCGTTTTCTTATTCAATGAGACAAAGGTAATCTCCGGATTGCACAGGCAATTACACTTAGTAAAGGCTTTTGAAGTATGCCTTACATCCCAATCATGGAGAAATTCAGGGCACTTGACAAAATAATCGCACTCCTGTTATTCTTGAGACAAGTTCTCAATTAAGGAGATGATTCATGGACGGGGTAAAGGTTAAGTATTAAAGATGATAAAGGCGAAACAGATATGGCTTAGCATTTTCGCTCATTCTCGGAAGGCTTCCACGCCTTCATGGTCAGGGCGGGGACAGTCCCGAATCTACGGCTTCGCCCGTAATTCTGGGACAGTCCCCTTGTCACGCTCGGGCCGCCTAAGTCCGCTCAAACACTAAGCCATATCTGTACAACTGTTTAGCGGTATATTTTTTTACTAATCACTTGAGATTAAGTCTCTTTATCTGGAGGTTTTCATGTGCGTAGCATTGATAGGCGGAATGGACAGGATCGAGAGGGGTGCGGCGTATGCACGTTGAGGGATTGTTTAAATTGTTTGAAAAATACAAAAGGAGGAAGTAAAAATGCTTAAAAAAATTATGGTTGCGCTTGCAGTGCTGATTTCTTCAGGAACAGCATTCGGAGCGCATCCGCTCATAACAGACGACACCGGCACGCAGGGAAAGGGAAAATTTCAGCTTGAAGTGAACAGCGAATTTACAAAGGAAAAAGAGCAACAGTATAACTCCGATGAAGACAAATGGGAAACGAAGAAAGAAACGGGCGGCGAACTGGCAACCGTTCTGTCTTACGGCATAACCGACAATGTGGATATTGTTTTGGGTTTTCCGTATCAATGGAAAAAGACAAAGATAGACGGCGTTGTCACAACCGAGCCGACCGGACAGGGAGACGGCATCTCCGATATGTCCTTAGAGGTCAAGTGGAAATTTTACGAGAAAGACGGATTGAGTTTTGCCCTTAAACCGGGAATTACCCTTCCATCAGGAGATGAGAACAAGGGTCTCGGAAACGGGAAGATGTCATACGGCCTTGTATTCATCACAACCAAAGAGATAGCCCCTTTTGCTTTCCATGTCAATCTGGCCTATACGAATAATGAATACAAGCTTCAGGCCGACAAAGACGCAAACAGAAAAGGCATATGGCACGCATCCGTTGCCTCCGAAGTAGAGGTTATCAAAGACCTCAAGGCAGTCGCCAATATCGGTATAGAGAGAAATCAGGACAAGACATCCGACACCCATCCTGCGTTTATACTCGGCGGACTGATCTATTCAATATCCGAAAATGTCGCAATAGATTTCGGCATTAAGGGCGGATTGAACAAGCCTGAGACGGATTTAACATTCCTTACAGGAATAGCGTTTAAATTTTAGGAGGTAATGATATGGCGCCGCTGGGGCTTTTATCGGAAGGTGAAAAGGCAGAGATTATGGAAATAAAGACGCAAAAGGTTTGCGGTCACGGAAGCGGTGCGAATGAATCATTTCGCGGCAAAAGTCAATTATGCCATGCGGAGGATATGGGTCTGCGTATCGGCAAGATGGTTGAGATGCTGAACAATGCGGGACGGGGATCTCTTCTTGTCAAAGTGGATGAATCCCGTATCGCCATAGGCCGCGGCATGGCGATGAAGATAATGGTGAGGAGGATATAAAACATGAATTTAGCGATGCTTAAACCCGGAGAAACCGGGAAGATTGTAAAAATGGGGGCGATAGGCCCTTTGAAAAGAAGGCTTATGGACATGGGCGTGCTTGTCGGCGAAAAGGTAAAGGTCGAAAAGGTAGCGCCCCTCGGCGACCCTCTTGAGGTAACGATAAAAAATTACAACCTCTCTCTGAGAAAGAAAGAGGCCGAGGGAATAGAAGTGGAGGTGATAAAATGATTACCGTTGCTGTTGCGGGAAACCCAAATTCAGGGAAATCTACCCTTATAAACGCCATTGCAGGCACACGGCTTCATGTGGGCAACTGGCCGGGAGTTACGGTCGAAAAGAAATCCGTTGTATTCGAGCATGAGGGCGGAAAGATAAAACTCGTGGATTTGCCGGGCACATACAGCCTTAGCCCGTACACGCAGGAAGAGATAATCGCGAGGGATTATTTAGTCCACGAAAAGCCGGATGTGATAATCGATGTAGTTGATGCGACAAATCTTGAGCGGAACCTCTATCTTACCGTTCAGTTACTCGAATTGGGTATCCCGGTTGTCATTGCCTTAAATATCTATGATGAGGCTGAAAAGAAAGGCTATAAGATCGACATAAAGGCTATGGAAAAAATGTTAGGCGTCAGGATAATCCCGACGATAGCGACTAAAAAATCAGGGCTCGACGATCTCTTAAAGGCGGTTATGGCCATTGTCGTAGACTCGACTCATCGAGCGGACGATCCGGCGCTGCATAATCCCAAGAAATTGCATTATGAAGATGATATCGAATCGGCTGCCGCTGCCGTGGAGATGCACATTAAAAACAGTTATCCGCAGCTTGCCGAAAAATATCCTTTGAGATGGCTTTCCTTAAAGCTTATGGAGGGAGACGAGCATGTGCGGAAAGAGATAAATCTTTCCGGAGACGGGACTTTTATAGAGGATTCGACAGCGCATCTGAAAAAGGCTCACGGAGAAGATATAGAGTCCATAATGGCCGATGAACGTTACGCGCAGGCGTCCGGTCTTACCCATGAGGTCTTGAAAAAGCCCGAATTGAGAAAAATGGAGATGACCGAAAGGATAGACAGGATAGTCCTTAACAGGTTCTTAGGAATTCCCATATTCCTTACCGCCATGTGGCTTGTATTCAAATTCACCTTCGATGTATCCACGCCCTTTGCCGATTGGATAGACGCCATGACTGCCGGGCCGTTCAAGAGATGGGCGGAAGCAATACTCGGCTTTATCCATGCGCCTGAATGGACGGTCTCGCTCGCAACCGACGGGATTATTGCGGGCATGGGTTTTGTCGTCGTGTTTGTGCCGGTCATATTCGCCATGATGTTCTTCATCACCTTCCTCGAAGGCAGCGGGTATATGGCGAGGGCGGCTTTCGTTATGGACAGGGCTATGCACGCAATCGGTCTTCACGGCAAATCGTTCATACCGATGCTTCTGGGATTCGGCTGCAACGTGCCTGCCGTTTACGCGACGAGGGTTCTTGAAAATCCGAGGGACAAGGCGCTCACATCTCTGCTCATACCGTTAATGTCATGCGGGGCGCGGCTTCCTGTATATGTGGTGTTCATAGGAGCGTTTTTTACGCGGAACGCCGGAACAGTGCTGTGGTCGCTGTATGTCATGGGCATAGGTCTGGCGATTTTAATGGGGATAATATTCAAGAGAACCCTTTTCAAAGGCGAATCGCCCATGTTCATAATGGAGCTTCCTCCGTACAGGATGCCTTCTTTCAAGAGCCTTATGATACACACATGGGAAAAGGGAAAACACTTTCTCATTAAGGCGGGAACGTATATCCTTGCTGTCTCCATCCTGGTATGGTTCCTTCTGAACCTGCCGTGGGGCGTTGAGAACAAAAAAGACTCTTATCTGGGCAAAATGGGACAGGTAATCGCTCCGGCCTTAGAGCCTATCGGTTTCGGCAACTGGGAGGCTGCCTCGTCGCTGGTTTCCGGGCTTATCGCCAAAGAGATAGTTGTCGGGACAATGGGCGAGATATATGTTCAAAAGGCGGATGACAAAAAGAAAGAGCAGCCTTCGCTGACGGATGATTTGAAAGAGATAGGGACGTCCTTTGCAAACGCCGCTAAAGATTCGGCTGCCAATATATTTTCAACCTTCGGGATAGCGAGCATGAGCAGCGAGGAATCTACGGAAGAGACGGAGGAAAGAACGCCTCTCAGGGATACAATTAAAACCAAGTTTACGCCGCTCACCGCCTATGCCTTCATTACATTCGTCCTGCTCTATATGCCGTGCGTTGTGGTTGCCATAGCGATGAGGCAGGAGTTCGGGACATGGAAGTGGTTCGGGATTGCGTTCGCGTATCAGATGGCGCTGGCATGGGTGGTAGCGTTCGTAATATACCAGGGCGGGAAATTGATCGGATTAGGATAAAAATTTTTGGAGGTTGATATGGGATTTGTTGATATTGCCTTAATGGTTGTAATTATCGCGGGAGCGGTGTATCTCTTATACCGCTCGGTCTGGAAGAAAAAAGGGCATTGTCCCGGCTGCGATTCGGAGACCTGCGCGAAAAAATAGGAGAAAGGGATACAAGGCATTTCCCTTCCTGCCGGCATTTATAAATCCCTAAAACTTTCTATTCAAAATTCGCCTTTTTTCTGCTATTCTTAGATATGAACTCCTTGCTGAAAATCGCTTTTTATATCATATTATGCCTTTCCTTCGTGCTTTCAGCCGGCTGCAAGAAAGCTAACGACACAAAAACTTCATTAGAGAACCATCCTACTTATAAAAGCTATAAATTCTCAGATGACGAAAAGGTCATAGAGATAGGCGTGCCTGTGCCGTGGGCATCGATCAATCACCTCGTAGAAATAATGAAAAGAGACGGGATACTCCGGCGGGAGCTTGAAAGGAGAGGCTATACGGTCGTATTTTACCCCTTCGCCAAAGGCGTGGACGCGAACTATTTTGTTGAAAAGGGACTCCTCGAAGGCTCCATCACCGGAGACATGCCGACCTTGGAAATAGCGGCCAAAGGCCATATAAATATAATGTCCGTATTCAACAAAGGCAGCGTCTCTCTCGTATCGAAAAATATTTACAGGACAAGGGACTTAAAAGGCAAAAGGGTGGCCTATCCCTACGGCTCGATAGCCCATTACTACCTGATAAAGATATTAAATGAAGAAGGCATGTCCGAAAAAGACATAGGGCATGCGCCTCTGGACGCAGGTGATATTTTGAATGCCATAAGGGACAAAAAGATAGATGCCTTCACTACATTTGAACCCACAGCCACCATATATACAAAAATAGACCCTACACTTCACACAATCCACCGCTGGTTTTCGAGCTACGCGTTCTTTAACATAAGGAAAGATTACGGCGAAAAGAACAATGAGGCTGTAAAGACGCTCATCTCAGCGCAGATACGGGCAATGATATGGATGATGTCGTCGGACAAAAACCGCTACGAGGCAAGCCGGTGGATGGCCGAAGAATCGGCTAAGATCATACCGATTCCCCTCGGCAAATACATAAAGGAATTAAACTCCATCTCTGCCGAGGACATCTCAGGCAACACCGATATCCGTTCTATAGCTCCGGGCACGGAACTGCTCAAACAAGGCGGAGACATAAACAAGGAATTCGAATTTCTAAAGGCGATAGGATTTATTCCAAAAGACATGAAGTGGGAAGACATGACAAAACACTTCGATGTTCATACGGCCGCCGATTTACTGAAAGAGATGAAAACCGCAAAACCGTCAGAGATATTGCAATGAATATTTTTAACAGCATAAAGTTCAGGCTCATATCCGGCATATCCCTGCTGATTACAGGAATCATCGTGATTTTGAGCGTAATAAGTTATACCCATGAAAAAAGAGCGATCCAAAACCGCATATACGCCCAGCTTAACGCAACCGCCGACCTGAAAAAAGAACTGGTCGTAGATTACATCAACGAAAGAATAAACGACTTGCGGACAATAGCAACCGCAGGGCATTTTCGCGAAAGCATCTTTTACCTGTCGGACAGAAAAGGCGATCTACACAATACGGAACAGTACAGATACGTCAGCAATCGCCTCAGATCATTTAAAGACATCTATCGAGACTATGTTGAGATAGAGCTATTGGATTTAAAAGGCAATGTCATTGCCTCGACAAACGACAATTATTCCGATTCTAATCAGAAGCATACTCCCATGCATGACCACAGAGAGGGGGTCAAAAAACACATCGAAAACATAAAAATGGGCGGGGCTGTTGTAATGCAGGATTATCTCGATGCTAAAATAAGGCACATTGACATTGCCGTAGGCGTAAAGGACGAAAAAGGCAACGCCAGGGCCATAATCGTAAGCAGTATTGCTTTAGAAGGCACCATCTTCCCTAATTTCCTCGATTACAGCGGTCTCGGGCATACCGGAGAGACTCTAATTGTTAAACGAAAAGGCCGGTCTATACAGTTCATCAATCCGACGCGGTATCCGCTTGACGACATGATAAAGTCCCCCGACGGCGATAACGATTATATGAGATTAGCCGTTAAAGCGGCTTCGGGCAACGAGGGAATAGACGAGTCCATAGATTATAGAGGCCGGCATGTTATAGGCGCGTACAGGTATATACCGGCTCTCGAATGGGGGATAGTCGCCAAAATAGATGTTGACGAGGCATTTCAGGAGATAAAGGAACTCAGGAGAAAAATCTTTGTCCTCGGAGTCCTTCTTCTCTGCATAGTGTTTCCACTTTCCTATCTCATAGTAAATTATTTTATTTCACCGGTTGTAAGACTTAGGCAACAAACAAAGGAGATAGCAGAAGGCGATTACTCCATAAAGATAGATTCGAAAAGAAAGGACGAGATAGGAGAACTCGAAAGGGATTTCAACAATATGGTCGAAGCCCTCGTCTGCGCCCGAAGGGACATAGCCCGCAAACAAATAAAGCTTGAACAGGCCAACTTCGAATTAGACAGAAAGGTGGAGGAAAGGACAAAGGAGATATCCGATGCTAATGTAAGATTATCGGCAGTTCTGGAAGACATCAAACAATCCGAGGAGAAATTCAGGAAGGTGCTGAATTCTTCTGTTGATGCCGTTATTATAAGCGACGAAACAAAAAAAATATTGTTCCTCAATAAGGCCGCTGAGGATATGTTCGGATACAAGAGGGAAGATATCATCGGCAAGGAAGTAGAAATATTAATACCCGAGGAATACCGGGAAAAGCACAGAAGGGGGTTCGAGAGTTATGTAGCCAACGGCAAAGGGAGATTACTCGGAAGGGTAGTAGAACTTTATGCTTTGAAAAAAGACGGAGAGGAGTTTCCCGTAGAACTCTCGCTGTCGGGATGGGAAAGCAAAGACAAGAAATACGTGTCTGCCGTAATAAGGAACATAACCGAAAGGAAAAAAGCTGAAGAAAATATCCGGAAATTGTCATATGCCGTGGAGCAAAACCCTGTCTCGATCGTGATAACCGACACACAGGGAAATATCGAATACGTAAACGAGCAGTATTGCAGGATAAGCGGATACAGCCGGGAAGAGCTTACAGGAAAACATTCCGGGATCCTGAAATCGGGCGAAACACCGCCCGATGAATATAGCCGTTTGTGGAAGACAATCACCTCAGGCGGGATATGGACCGGCGTATTCCACAACAGGAAGAAAAGCGGCGAGCTTTTTTGGGAATCCGCGATCATATCGCCGATCAAGGACGAGAAGGGAAACATAACTCATTTCATAGGCATCAAGGAAAATATCACCGAAAAGAGAAAACTCGAAGAGATGCTCATGCACGCGCAAAAAATGGAGGCCATAGGCCAGCTTGCCGGAGGCATAGCCCACGACTTCAACAATATCCTCACCGCGATAATAGGTTTCGGCGGCCTCATTCAGATGAATATTAAAGAAGACGACCCTAACAATCCCTATTTGAAAGAACTGCTCCATGCCGCGGAGCGGGCAACGCATCTGACTCACGGGCTGTTGGCGTTCAGCAGGAAGCAGGTAATCAATCCGCAACCGGTTAATATCAATAAAATTATAAGCGGCATGGAAAAACTTCTGAAGCGGGTTCTAAGGGAAGACATAGAATTAAAAACCGTCCTCGCGGACAGGGATCTTAATGCAATGGCCGATGAGGGACAGATAGAGCAGGTGCTTATGAACCTTGCCACTAACGCGCGAGACGCGATGCCGGAGTACGGAAGATTAACGATAAGCACGGAGCAGGTTACGATAGACGAGGAATTCATAAAAACCCACGGCTACGGCCGGAAAAGAGAATATGTGCTTATATCCGTGTCCGATACGGGCATGGGGATGGATGAAGAGACGAGGGATAGGATATTCGAGCCCTTTTTCACGACCAAGGAAGTCGGAAAAGGCACGGGACTCGGGCTCTCGATAGCCTATGGAATAATCAAACAGCATGAAGGATATATCAATTGTTACAGCGAGCGGGGAATGGGAACAACATTCAAAATATACCTTCCCGAGATCGACGTGGAGGGGAAAGAGGAAAAACCGGCCGGCGAATCCTCTATTATAGGAGGCTCCGAGACGATACTCTTAGCGGAAGACGATAATGCCACGAGAAAGCTGACAAAGGAAGTCCTCGTTAAATTCGGCTATAATATTATTGAGGCGGTCGACGGGGAGGAAGCGGTGCTTAAATTCTCGGACAACAAAGACAAAATACAATTGCTCCTGCTCGATGTGATAATGCCGAAAAAGAACGGCAGGGAGGCGTTCAATGAGATAGACGGTATTAACCCCGGCATCAAGACCATATTTATGAGCGGATATACCGATGACATCATCCATGAAAAGGGCATATTGGAGGAAGGCATAAACTTCCTCACAAAACCTGTTTCTCCAAAGGCGCTCCTGAAAAAGGTGCGCGAGGTGCTCGATGAGCAAAAAGGATAAATACGCGGCAGCCGTCATCCTGATCATAGCCCTTGTTGCGGCCTTGATTTTTTTGCCGGCCAAAAAGGGTAAACGGGTCGTAGTCCTTTTCAGCGGCTCCGGCATGAAGATCCCTGTAGAGGAGATCGCAAAGGATTTCACCGCGTCAACAGGAATAGCGGTGGATATCCATCTGGAAGGGTCGTCTATTCTGCGGCAGTATATAGAGAGATACGGGGAAGCCGAACTCTTCCTGTCCGGCGACAAAGAAAATATAGACATTCTCGCTAAAAAAGGGCTTGTAAAGAATAGAGCTTTCATTGCGTGGCACATACCCGTAATTCTGGTGCCGGAAGAAAACAGGAAAAACATAACCGGTCTGGACGACCTCGCGGAAAAAGGAATAAAGATCGTTCTGGCAAACCCGAAACAGGCGGCAAGCGGAAAGTTGGTTTATGAGATGCTCCAGCGGCATCCTAACGGCAAAAAAATTCTGAACAACATCGTAGTTTACGGCTCCTCCACCAACGACGCGCTGCGGGTGTTCAAAGAACGCTATCAAAAAGGCGAGGCGGACGCGGTGCTGGAGTGGGACATAATGGTTCATGTGCCGGAAGGCAAAGGGCTTACGGTCATTCCCTTCGATAAAAAATACGAGGTAAAGGACCCGCTGATGCTTGCCCTGCTCAAGAATTCGCATGTATCGGAAGCGGCTCAAAGGTTTTACGATTATTTCAGGACGGAAGGGATAAAGGCATTTAAAAAACACGGCTATAACACTGAGGCAAAACGATGACATTAAAAACAAAATCCATTATAACGGCCCTTTTGGTACTCGCCATTGTCCTTCTTTCCTTCGAACTGTTCACAGAGTACAACGCGCTGAATAATTCCATCCTCACCAACCATACGGCGAGCCATCAGATACTCAGGGCGGAAGAACTCATCTATAAAGTCCTGTCGGAGAGCAAGCCCGATATCGAGACCGCGCAAAAGACCATAGCCGGCATAGAGGAAGCCGCCGGACACATAGATATTAAAAAATTGACTCCGGAAGAGATGTCCAATGTAATAAACGTTAAAATGTCCTTTATAAGGATCGAGCGCCTATTGAAAGGCATATCAGGCGACAGAACGGCCGATGAGCCGTCTCTCAGGCAGATAAACAGCGAACTTCGGAAGATAGAAAAATTTACCGAAAAATTTATAGAATCGTTCAAGCACCGGCGGGAAAAAGAAGTCGCTTCAATGGTGAAGATCCAGATCGCCCTGCTCCCTCTCGTAGGAATAGGCATAATCGCACTCTTCATCGAATTTTACCGCTCGTTTCTGAAACCGATCACATATCTCACGTCGCAGGTGCAGGCGGTTAAAGACAGAAAAATTTCGAACATCAGCGTATATAAAGGGAAAGACGAGATAGGAAGGCTTTCGGATTTCACATACCGGACGCTCGGCGAACTCCATAAAAGCAATGAAGCCCTCTCCGAAAGGCTCGAACTCCAATACGCGATGTCGGAGATACTGAAAGAGGCCCAAAAACCTGAGGATATCGACGTCTTCCTTAAAAAGACGCTCGATTTTACTCTCTCCCTCAAGTGGCTGAAGATCATGGATACGGGAGCGATATTCCTTATAGACGAAGCCGCGCCGGACAAACTCGCGATGAGGGCTGAAAGGAATTTCAGCGACTGGCATAAAAAAACATGCGCGGAAGTGCCGCTCGGAAGGTGTATCTGCGGCAAGGCCGCGCTTGCCGGCAAAACGATCTATAAGCCGTCCATAGACGCGGATCATGAGAACACCTACGACGACATCATACCGCACGGGCATTACTGCGTGCCGATAAGGCATGAAGGCGCGGTGATGGGGGTAATTACCCTCTACTTAGAGGAGAATTATGCCCCTTCTGAAGTGCATATTAACTTTTTGGACAATATAGCGATAATCATTTCGGATTTATTGAGCATGAAAAAACTTGCCGAAAGCGAACATCTCATAACGCAGGCCGTGGAGGAATCCGGAGACGGAGTAGTCATCGCGAACAAAAGAGGCGTTATCGAATACGCAAACCCGGCCTTTGAGCGGATCACCGGATACGCCGAAATCGAATTCATAGGCAAGAGCCTCATGTCACGGATCGGGCAGGAAGAATTCAAGGACGAGATATTGAAAAATATAAACTCAGGCAATGTATGGTCCGACACGATACTCAACAAAAAGAAAGACGGAAAGGAGTATCTGGAGCACGTATCGATAATTCCGGTAAAAAACGCCAAGGGAGAAGTGCTGAAATTCGTTTCGATCAGCAGGGACGTTACCAGAGAAAAATCCCTCGAGGAGCAGTTGAGGCAGTCGCAAAAAATGGAGGTCGTAGGGAGGCTGGCCGGCGGCATAGCGCACGACTTCAACAATCTCCTTACCACCATAATAGGCTACGCGAATCTAATGGGCAATGAGATCAAGGCCGGCGATCCGTTGAAACAATATGTCGGGCATATACTTTCGGCGTCCGAAAGGGCGGCAACCCTGACTCAAAGCCTCCTTGCGTTCAGCCGCAAACAGATAATCAATCCGACCCCGGCGGATATAAACGACATTATCAGGAGGCTCGAAAAACTCCTGCTGCGGCTCATAGGCGAAGACGTAGAATTGAAAGCCACGCTCTCGGAGGGCGCTCTGACGGTAATGGCCGACGCCATTCAGGTAGAACAGGTCTTAATGAACCTTGCCACTAACGCGCGCGACGCGATGCCGAAAGGAGGCCTTCTGACAATAGAGACAAAACCGGTCATCATAGACAGCGAATACGCCGGAACCCATCTCTTTGCGAAACCCGGAATGTACGCGTGCATCTCGGTAACGGATACCGGCATCGGCATGGATGAAAAGACAAGAAAGAATATATTCGAACCTTTTTTCACGACCAAGGAGTTGGGAAAGGGGACGGGACTCGGTCTTTCGATCATATACGGAATAGTAAAGCAGCATGACGGAGATATTAACGTATACAGCGAGCCGGGCAAGGGCAGCACGTTCAAGGTATATTTCCCCATTATCAAGGCTGCGGCTGCGGAGAGAAAAGGCGGCGATATCGCGTTGCCTCCTCCCAAAGGCGGGACAGAGACGGTGCTTGTCGCCGAAGACAACCTTGAGGTAAGGGAGATCGTAAAGGCGGTGCTCGAAGGCGCGGGCTATACGATAATAGAAGCGGTCGACGGAGAAGACGCCGTTCAAAAGTTCAACGAAAACAAAGACAGGGTTCAACTGTTGCTCCTCGATGTAATAATGCCCAGAAAAAACGGGAAAGAGGCTTACGACGAGATAAAACCCATGAGACCGGGCATCAAGACCGTCTTTATGAGCGGCTATACCGCCGATATAATCGACAGGAAAGGCATGATAGAAGCGGGCGCGGAGCTTGTCTCCAAGCCCATAAGCCCGAACGGGCTTTTAAGGAAGATACGCGAGGTGCTCGACAGATGACCGATAAATATTACGGTTCTATCCTCGTGGTCGATGACGACCCCGATGTGCTCGAGTTCACGGCCCTGCTCCTGAAAAAGCACGGGTTCTCTCCGATACCGTGCGGCGCGTCCGAAGACGCCATGAACGCGGTGCGCGAGGGAAAGATCGACGCGGTATTGACCGATATAGTAATGCCGGGGATGTCCGGCATAGAACTGCTCGAAAAAGTACACGCGGAAAATCCCGACATACCGGTAATCCTGATGACCGGATACGCGGATATGGACAAGGCCCTCGATGCCGTAAAAAAAGGCGCGTTCGATTTTATAACAAAGCCTTACAATGCCGACTATCTCGTCCATTCCGCGCTAAAAGCCGTCAATTACCACCGGCTTATAAAAATGGAAAGGGATTACAAACGCACCCTCGAAGAACTGAATCAGGAACTTGAGACCCTGATATCGGAGCGGGCTATGAACGTGATGGCATTGGCCGTAGCCGACAGGGTGAGAAATCCGGCCACAACTATCGGATGGATTTGCAGGCGCATGCTCGAAAAAGAGGACGTGCCCGAAAGATTAAAGGAAGGGCTCGGCATTATTTTGGGCGAAGCGGAGAAATTGGAGACTATCGTAAGAGACTTCCACGCCTTTCTGAAGGACAAGGAATCCATGTTTAAATATGAAGACATTAACGGCATGTTAAAAGACTTGATACCATTGATAGAAAAGGAAGCTGCGGGTAAAAACGTGGTAATAGCCGCTGAAATTCCTGAACGACCGCTGAGAATAAACATGGAAAAAAACCTCTTAAAAACGGCGTTTCTCCACCTGATGCGCAACGCCTTGGAGGCAACGCCGTCAGGGGGAGCAGTAACGATCAAAACGTCCGAGGTTTCCGGCGGCGCGGTATTCGAGATATCCGATACCGGACACGGCATTCCCAAAGAAGATATTGAACGCATATTCGATCCGTTTTTCAGCACAAAAAAACACAGGTTCGGCATGGGACTGTCCCTCGTAAAACAGATAATATCCGCGCATATGGGAGAGATAGACGTGAAAAGCGAAATAGATAAAGGAACGACATTCAGGCTTACATTCCCCCTCAGGTGGATCGAAAAAACCTCCGAACACAACGCGCTCGCAAGTTAATCCGGTAATGAAGCTTAATCTCGCAGAGAGGCTTATAACCAATAATCCCATACGGGCATTCAGCCAAAGGCATATCGAAGGGCCGATGCTCAAGAAAATGGGAAGACATTCAAAATATCCTCTGTGCCTCGAAATCGGCTGCGGACAGGGCATAGGCGCGGAGGTGATAGCCGAGCGGTTCGGCTCGGAAAAGGTTATCGCAACGGATATAGACCCCGAACAGCTTGAACGGGCGAAGAAAAATATTAAGAAAGAATTAAAAGGTAGGATAGAATTTAAGGTTGAAGACGCGATGTCGTTGGACGAACCGGATGATAAATTCGACGCCGTCTTTTCATTCGGAGTCATTCATCACACGGAGGATTGGCGGAAGGCAGTAAAAGAGATTTCGAGGGTTTTAAAAACCGGCGGTGAATTTTTTTTCGAGGAACCTCTCCGGGCGTTTATGGATAATTTTCTTGTTCGCTCCTTGACAGCTCATCCGGAAGGCGGTAGATTTAATTATGAGGAGTTCAAAAGCGAGCTTGAGAAAAATAATATCGCGATAACCGGCGTAAAGCGCCTCGGAAATATCGCCGTATTCGGCGCTGGAAAAAAGGGGCAATAATGCGGAAGAACCGAAACTTAAACAGGCATCAAAAGGAGGGATTATGCACTGGTGGGGAGGAGATTACGGATGGGGAACGGGAATGGGATTCGGATGGCTCTTTATGATCATATTCTGGATACTGATCATCTTAGGGGTTGTGTATCTCGTTAGGCTGATTGTCGGAGGCGAGAAGCGGACAACCGGAGAGACGGCCCTCGATGTTCTCAAAAAGAGATACGCCAAGGGCGAAATAAGCAAAGAAGAGTTCGAGGAAAAGAAAAAGGCGCTTGAATAACAGGCAAAAAGGAGGCAGACATGAAAACCAAAAAAATTACGTTAGCGGTAATTGCGGCAACTTTAATTTTAGCGTCTTTTATTACGGCAGAGGAAATGAAGACGGATAATAATATTATAGTTACTCCATTCGACCTTAAATGGGCGGACGCTCCGGGCGTGGCTCCGGGTGCCAAGATAGCCGTTATCGAAGGTAATTTGAAAAATGCTGTGCCTTTTACGTTACGCCTTAAGCTTCCCCGGAACACGAAACTTCCGCCGCATACCCATCCTGCCGTTGAGCGCGTAACCGTTATCTCCGGCGCTCTTTATCTCGGCATCGGAGAAAAATTCGATTCAAAAAACGCAAAGCGCCTCGGCGTAGGGAGCGTTGCCATAATGCCTGTCGGAACAAAAATGTTTGCATTTACAAAGGACAAGACCGTTATCCAACTGCACGGCACGGGACCGTGGGGTATACATTATTTAAATCCTGAAGATGCTCCTAAGATGAAATAAAAGAGGTATCACGGAGAATAATCATGCACGGCGAAAACATTTCGTACGCCTACGGTTTCTGGTTTTTAGTTGCCGTGAACGTCGGCTTATTCGCCTTTTTTATCCTGAGCTTTCTCACGCCGCTTAAAAAAAGGGAATGGCGCTCGATGGGAGCGACCCTCGCCTTCTTCGTTGCCCTGTTCACGGAGATGTACGGCTTCCCTCTCACGATTTATATCCTTACCGGAATACTCGGCGCTAAATATCCTGCATTAAATCCCTTTTCCCATGCAAGCGGACATCTCTGGCTTGTATTGTTCGGCGGAGGGGCGGCGATGATGACGGTCATACACCTTATCAGTAACGGGCTCGTCCTAATAGGGTTTATGATCATGTGGAAAGGCTGGAAGCTGATTCACGCCGCGAAGGGGGAGCTTGTCGTCGAAGGTCCTTACGCATATGTCAGACACCCCCAGTATTCGGGACTTTTTCTCGTAATGATAGGCATGTTGATCCAGTGGCCGACGATAATTACGGCTCTGATGTTCCCTGTTCTTGTCTTTGTATATTACCGCTTATCAAAGAGAGAAGAAGGTGATATGATTGAATTATTCGGGGAGGAATACAAAAAATACATCGCTAAGACGCCGATGTTTATGCCCCGATTCATAACAAAGAAATTAAAAGCTTCACAGTAACTTCACATTTATAATGTTAAATTTATCAGGAAAGGAGATTCCATGAAAGTTACGGACCCTGTCTGCAATATGACTATCGAAGATAAAGACGCTGTTGCTACATCCGCATATAAAGACGCTACTTATTATTTCTGCTCAAAGCCGTGCAAAGAGGATTTCGATAAAGCCCCGGAATCATTTCTGTCCAAAACTGCAATGCCTAAAATGGAAGAAATGGTCTCTGCAACAGCAAAGACAATCGGCGAGATGGCGAAAGACCCGATATGCGGCATGGTAATACCAAAAGAACGTTCCATCAAAAGGGAGGCGGGAGGAAGAGCATATTATTTTTGCAGCGAAAACTGCGTTAGGACATTCGAGGCTCCCGAAGCAGAGCTTAAGTCAATGAAGAGACGGGTTGCCATTGCCCTCACCGGAGTCTTAGCCCTCGCCATTTTCAGGGCGGCTGTATTTTTAGGTCTTGCGGCAGGAGCGACAGTCCTGACATGGGTTCCTATTCCATGGCTTCCGTGGTTCACATGGGGGGTGTGGCTCTTTATCATAACGACACCGATAATGATATTCGGAGGCAAGGGCTTTTTCATAGGCGCATGGCATGCCGTTAAAAACCGTGTTGCGAACATGGATTTGCTCATAGCCCTCGGCACGGGGGTTGCCTATGTCTACAGCGCATTTGTAGTTTTCTTTCCCGGCATTCTTCCTGTCGAAGAAAAGAATGTCTATTTTGAGGTGTCGGCAATAATCATCGCATTCGTCCTGCTCGGAAAATATATGGAAGAGATAATCAAGAAGCGAAGTTCCGCCGCGATCAGGAAGCTGCTCGACCTTAAACCTCAAACCGCGAAAGTCCTAAGAGACGGAGCGGAAGTCGAAATCCCGGCTGAATCGGTTATGGTTGATGAAATAGTGATTGTTAGACCGGGCGAGAAGATCCCCACGGACGGCACTGTTGTAGACGGGCATTCATCCGTTGACGAAAAAATGCTGACAGGCGAGAGCGTGCCGGTTGAAAAGAAAACCGGTGATCAGGTCATAGGAGGGACATTAAACAAGGTGGGGGCTTTCAAATTCAAGGCTGCGAGGGTCGGCGCAGACACCACTTTGAGCCAGATAATAAAGATGGTGGAGGAGGCACAGACATCGTCCTCTAAAATACAAAGACTCGCAGATAAGGTTGCCTCCTATTTTGTGCCGACGGTAATCGGCACGGCATTCCTGTCTGCTGCTGTATGGATATTACTTGGGAATTCAACGATGGCCCTTTTATCCTTTGTTGCTGTTTTAATCATCGCCTGTCCCTGCGCCATCGGAATTGCAACGCCTGCGGCGTTAATGGTCGGTGTCGGCAAAGGCGCTGAACTGGGGATACTGATAAGAGGGGCAGAGTACCTTGAAAGGGCGGAAAAGTTGAAAGCGGTGGTATTCGATAAAACAGGAACATTGACAAAGGGGGAGCCGGAAGTTACGGAAATAGCGCCGGTGAACGGTTCGGATGAAAATGAAATAATCCGGCTTGCGGCAATCGCTGAAAAAGGCTCGGAGCATCCCTTAGCCGAGGCTATTATCAAGAGGGCGAAAATGACGGGATTGAGCATTCCGGATGCGGATTCATTCGAGGCTGTCCCGGGGCACGGCGTTAAGGTAAAGGCTTCGGGCAAAGAAATCGTTATCGGCAACCGGAGACTGATGCAGAATATAGGTATCGATATAAAAGATAAAGAGCCGGTGATCTCAGCGCTTGAAGAAAAAGGCAACACGGTTATGATCGTTGCGGCTGAAGGCAAGCTCAAGGGATTTATTGCCGTCGCGGATACATTAAAAGAAAATGCGTCAGAGGTTATAAAAGGACTTAAGGACGAGGGCATTCAGGTTGTCATGCTTACCGGAGACAATGAAAGGACGGCAAAGGCCATCGGCGCTAAGGTCGGAATAGAAAGGATCATATCCAACGTGCTTCCGGGCGACAAGGCAAAAGTAATTAAAGGACTGCAAAGTGAAGGCAAGGTCACGGCAATGGTCGGAGACGGAATAAACGACTCCCCTGCCCTCGCGCAGGCAGATATCGGCATAGCAATAGGAAGCGGCTCGGATGTCGCAAAAGAGACAGGCGGCATTATACTCGTGAGGGACGACCTGAGGGATGTCATTAAAGGCATTAAGCTCAGCAGGGCGACCATGCGTAAGATAAAACAGAACCTCTTCTGGGCGCTTATCTATAACACGGTCGGCATTCCTATCGCGGCCTTTGGCTTATTAAATCCCATAATCGCGGCGGCGGCAATGGCCTTGAGTTCATTATCCGTTGTCACTAATTCCGCACTGTTGAAAAGGGTGAAAATATGAAAATCAAATTTCTTGTGCCGTTAGTCTCAATCCTTCTACTGCTGATGGGCGGCGTTCTCGCGATAGCAGGCTTGACACAAAAATCATGGCCGTATCTGCTGTTTTCTTTAACGCATTCAACGGCCGGAGGCATTTTATGGTTTATTTATAAAGACATGGGAAAAAAGATAGAAGAAGCTAAAAAAGAATCGGAAAGGAGGTGAAGAAGATGAAAAAAATCGTAGTTGCAGCGCTCGTATTGTTTGTATTTGCAATTTCAGCATACGCCGAAACACCGCCCCAGAAAAAAGGCCCTATGCCGGGACAGGTGCAGAAAATGCCGCCCGGACAGAAACCGGGCCAAATGCCGGGCATGATGGGACAGATGATGCAGAACTGCCCGATGATGACGAATCAAATGATGGGTCACGGCATGATGATGCAGGAGATGATGCACAGCATGAAAGACATGATGAAGATGCAGGAGCGCATGGTCTCCGGCATGACCGAGGAAGACAAAAAGGCGATGAAGCAGGAACTCTCCCGCATGACCGAAAAAATGGACAAGATGATGTCCGACATGCAGGGAATGATGATGAAATGCATGATGATGCAACAACAACAGCCGGAGCCGCCGAAAGGAGAAGCTCCAAAGAAACCGCAGGAGCATAAACACTAAATCAAAAAAGGGAGACAAAAAATATTTTTGTCTCCCTTTTTTGTCTCCAGCCCCATAATCTGCTAAACTTATAGAATATGCCTACGCATGACGAACTTATTAATGAACTTGCCGGACTTTGCGGAGTAATCCCCGAATACTGGGATATCTTCGGCAACAAACACACCGTTTCCCTCGAAACTCAAAAGGCAATTCTCAAAATTATGCGGCTCAATATCGGGTCTGAGGAGAATATCCAAAAAGAGATAGCCGAACTCAAGACGCGCCCGTGGAACAGATTCATCGAACCGGTAACGGTCATATCTATAAACGATCAACCTCTTACAATTCCTCTTTATATCCCGGTCGAAGAAGGCAAGGAAAGTGAGTTGTCGATTTCATGGTCTATAGAGAATGAAAGCGGACAAAGAGCCGAATTCATCCTCGAAGGAAATTCCATAACGGTTTCGGATCAGCGCCGGATAAACGGCAAGCGGCACATTAAGATAAATCTCAATGATAGAGGCAATAGGGGCATCGGCTACTATACGGTGTCGGTATTATGCAAGACGCCGGAAATCGAAATATCCGGAAAGTCGAGAGTCATCATAACGCCCGATGCATGCCGGCTGCCTGCCGAATTAGAGCATGGAAAGACATGGGGGCTTTCAATCAACCTCTACTCTATCCGCTCCGACAGGAACTGGGGCGTGGGAGATTTTGCAGATTTAAAAAAATTGGTCGAATGGGCCGCAGGACTGAAAGCCGGTTTTATCGGGATAAATCCGCTTCATGCAATCCCGAACAAAAAACCCTTCGGCATAAGCCCTTATTCTCCAATCAGCAGACTTTACAAAAATTTCATTTACCTTGACGTAGAAAATATTCCTGAAGTCAGAGAACTCACGGCTCATGAGAAAGAGATACAAGATAAATTAAACGAATTGAGAAGAGAGGATTTGATAGATTACGAGAAAGTTGCTTCGCTTAAAGAAAACATTTTGAGAAGCGCGTTTAAGTCTTTCTACGAAAATCACTACGAACAAAATTCGCAGCGCGGCTTGGAATTAAAAAATTACATAGCTCAAGAGGGTAATGATCTTGAGATGTTTACGACATATATGGCGCTCGCATCTCTCGTTACTCATCACTCGCCGCTGTTTTCATGGCAGGAATGGCCTGATGAATACCGAAACCCTTATTCGTATGCGTCTCAGGAATTCAAAAAAACATATAAAAAGGTAATAATATTTCACGCGTATATCCAATGGCTCATTGACGGGCAATTCAGGGAAATCTCCGAACACGCGAAAGACCTCGGCATGTCCGTAGGGATATATCACGACCTTGCAATAGGCTCCATCGGCGGCGGAAGCGACGCGTGGCCGGCGCAGGAAATAATCGCGGACGGGACGGATCTCGGCGCGCCTCCCGACGATTTCAATGCAGGCGGGCAGAATTGGGGCTTTCCTCCGCTTATTCCCGAAAAGCTGAAAGAATCCGGCTATGATTATTTCATTCAGACCATAAGAAAAAACATGAAGCACTGCGGCGCATTGAGAATAGACCACGCCCTCGGCATGTTCAGGCAGTTCTGGATACCTAAGGACATGCCCGCTTCTCAGGGCGCATATGTAAGGCTCCCGTCGGAAGACCTTTTGAGGATCATCGCCCTCGAAAGCGTGAGGAATAAAACAATGGTCATTGCCGAAGACCTCGGAACGATCGGCGAAAATGTTCGTGAAACCCTCTTACGATTCGGAATGCTTTCTTACCGCCTTCTTTATTTTGAAAGGAACTATCCGGACCCGTCTTTCACAACTCCCGGAAGATACCCCGATACCGCTTTGTGCGCAGTCACAACCCACGACCTTCCCACAATATACGGCTGGTGGAGCGGACGCGACATCGAAGAAAAAAAGAGGCTCGGCATGTATCCGGACGAAGGCGTATGGTTGCGGAATATATGCGACAGGGAAAGAGACAAGGAGTTCCTCATAAACGCCCTGAGAGCGGAAGGCATTCTTCCTCACGGTTCCGAACTTTTCACGTCAAAACCAATGTCTCCGGAACTATGTCTTGCGATATACGAATTCCTCGCACGCACTCCGTGCAAACTCGTGTGCGTAAGTCTCGACGACGTTATCGGAACGCCCGACCAACAGAATATGCCCGGCATAACGGATTCTTATCCAAGCTGGATGCAAAAGACACCGATACCCCTTGAACAAATTATCCCGGACGTCCGGTTTTCAGTCCTTTCAAAAATGTTTCAGAAAAACAGCCGCTGATCCCCTTCACCTGAACTTAACCGCCCTGTCATATTCCTGTAACATCCATCCGTTATGATTCATTTAAGAAATAGAAGACAAATTTCACAAGGAGGATTCTCATGAAGTGCGAATATTTAAACCAATTCCGCCTCTCGGAGTTCGGGTGGACGGTGGAATCGTGCACGGCAAACGACAGGCTGTATGCCCCCAGCATTTCGGAACTGCGCGATTATTGCAAGGGCGGCGAAATCACTAAATGCCCTGTGCTCTTAAAAAGGCAACCGATATTTAAAGACAACAGCCGTTTGTCGGAGAGCTTTACGGCGGCATAGCATTACCGGAGGTGTATTATGACTGTAAGATCAAAATGGGATATAACCATAGACGATGAGAAAGGCGTCTATGAAAAAGAAATCAATCAAAGCGGGATAGACAGACAGGCGATACTCGAACTCCTCGACAACGATTCGCTCACAACCCACTTTCAGCCCGTATTCTCCGCAAAGGACGGCTCGGTTTACGGTTACGAGGCCCTGACGCGGATAAAGGAAGATAAAAACTCCACCAACATCGGAGACCTGTTCAAAAAAGCCATACAGACGAACATAATATCCTCACTCGATGTTCAATGCAGGGAAAATGCCATAAAGCTTTCATCGTCGCTCGGCATAAACAGCAGAAACTCGTATCTGTTCTTAAATGTATGCCCCGAGGCATTAATGGATACGGCCCACAGTACAGGGATAACCGACGAATTTGCCGAGGAATACGGTATATCGAAGGATAAGATAATTCTTGAAATAACCGAAGAAAGCGCCATCCACAATTACAATCTATTCAAACAGACAGTGCTGTATTACCAAAAAAGAGGCTATAAAATAGCCATCGACGACTTCGGGGCCGGCTACGGGGGATTGAAAATGCTCTCGTTAATAGAGCCCGACTTCGTAAAAATAGATAGGCATTTCATATCCAACATAGACAAGGCGACCATAAAATTCAACCTCGTGGATTCCATTGCAACCGCCTGCCACAAAATCGGCATAAAGGTTATCGCAGAAGGAATAGAGGAGGAAGAGGAGCTTAAAGTCATAATGAATATGGGGATTGAATTGCTTCAGGGATTTTATCTTCACAGGCCCTCCCCTGTGCTCAACGGCGATAAGGCAACAATCCCCGTATTGCATGACAGAAGAAATACCTGCTGCATAAAAGGCGAGTGTTTGATCGGAGGCATTGCGGACAATGTGAGCCCCATCCATCCGTCGGCGAATATAACTGCCGCGTTTAACCGATTCATTAAGGAGCCTGAGATCAGGGGGATGCCGGTTGTCGAGGAGCAGAGCGAAAGGATTGTAGGCATGCTCCACAGAAACAGGTTTTTGGAAAACAACGTTCTCGGCAAATACGGCTACGGCATGCATCTTAATGCGACAAAACAAATAGACGCCCTTATGGAACACCCGTCTCTTATAGTCGAGGCTACTACGACACTCGAGGACGTAGCTCAGAGGATACGGTCAAGGCGCGCCGAATTTCTCTACGATGACGTCTGCGTTACAAAAAACGGCAAATACTTCGGCACTGTGGCGGTCCATGCCCTGCTCGACGCCATAACCGAAAAGAGCATCAGCTTAGCGAAAAATGCCAATCCCCTTAGCGGGTTGCCGGGGAACGAATCCATCCAGCGTGAGATCAACAAAAGGCTTTCCCAGAACATGCACTTCGACGTCTGTTACGTAGACATCAACAATTTCAAGCCTTACAACGACCACTACGGTTTTGAAAGGGGCGACATGGTCATAAAGACGCTTGCCGGCATAATCGAAGATTCCCTGAAAGAGTACGACTCGAACTTCAACTTTACCGGACATATAGGGGGAGACGACTTTATCGTGATCACCCAGCCGCAGATCTCGATCCGGTCATGCGATAATATCATATCCGGATTCGAGGCAAAACGCGTCGAGTTCCATGGGCTTGAAGATTGCGAAAAGGGGCGCTATGCCTCAAGAAACAGAAAGGACGAAGAAGAGACATTCAGCCTGCTGTCCGTCTCCATAGGAATAGTAAGCACGGAAGTATACGCGATAGGCTCGTTCGCGCAGCTCGCATCGATAGCCACGGAAGTAAAAAAGGCGGCTAAAATGAAGGCAAACCGAAACGGAGGCTCGGCGGTTGTCAGGGACAGAAGGCTGATGGGATAATATAACAATATGCAAAATGACTTTCTCTGGGGCGTAGCCACATCGGCCTTTCAACTCGAAGGGTCTCCTCACGCGGATTGGGCGTCATGGGATTCCATACTGGACTCGAAGCCCGACGTTACGAACCACTACACTTTATACAAAGAAGACCTTTGCCTTCTCAAGGAGCTTGGGGTCAACTCGTACCGCTTCTCGATAGAATGGAGCAGGATACAGCCCAAGGAAAACGTATGGGATGACGGCGCTGTCGCCCATTATCAGGATATAATAGACATCCTTCTCGAAAGCAATATAGAGCCCATGGTCACGATCCATCACTTCACGCATCCCTTATGGTTCATAAAAAAATATCCGTGGCATGAAGACGCGTCAATAGAAAAATTTTCTGACTTCGTAGAAAAAATAGTCTCGACCATAAAAGGCGTTAAATATTGGATAACCTTCAATGAACCTTACGTTCTCCTTCTCGGAGGCTATCTTGAAGGCTGCATGCCGCCCGGCATAAAGGACGCGTCTTTGGCGGTAAAGGCGTTAAAGAACATTTTTATCTGTCACGGCATGGCCTACGATAAAATTCACTCCCGAATACCCGATGCCATGGTGAGCGTGGCGCACAATATGGCCGCCCTCGCGCCGTGGAAAAGGTGGAGCCCTATGGACAGGCTGCTCGCAAAGATCGCGAAACATTTTTATAACCATTCCCTGCTCGATGCCTTCCTTACCGGAAAAATGAGAATAAAGTTCCCGTTTAAAAGCCCTATAGATGTCGATTTGCCGATAAAAGGCAAGCTCGATTTTTTCGGGGTCAATTATTACACAAGGGTTCATATGAGGTTCAATCCCTTCAAAAAGATGGGGGTCGAATTGAGGCACAGGGACATCGACGGGTACGGCCTTACGGATATGGGATGGGAAGTGCATCCGTACGGCCTCCAAAAGGTATTGCGCTACGCGTCGAGGCTCAATGTCCCGCTCATCATAACCGAAAACGGCATCGCGACACGCGATGACCAGAGAAAAATAAAATTCATGAAGCGCCATATAGACGTGCTCGAAAAATGCATAAAGGACGGGATCGACGTGCGGGGATACTTTTACTGGTCGCTCATAGACAATTACGAATGGCTTCAGGGTCTCGACGCGAGGTTCGGTTTATATAAAGTGGATTTCGACACGCTAAAACGCAAACCCACCAACGCGGCAGCGTATTATTCATATCTCATAAGAAGCAGAAGTTTTTAACCTGATTTTAACCTTCCCTTAATAATCCTGTAACCGAAAATCCTTAATATGTCGTTAAATGGTTAACAACCGATTAATAAGAGCGAATGTTACTGTGTGATTTCCATATCCACACGAAATACTCCGACGGTTCCGTGGAGTTAAGAAGAACCATTGACATTTTCGGACAGGCGGGATTCGATGTAATAGCCATAACGGACCATGTGGTCAACGGCGACAACTCGATAGGAAAATTTGCCCGGCGCTTCAAGTTCTCGGTTACTGCTGAAAACTTCGACGAATATATATCAAGCATAAAATACGAGGCTCAAAGGGCATGGGACAAATACGAGATGCTCGTAATCCCCGGCATAGAGATCAGCAAGAATTATATCTCTCCCGATAAATCGGCGCATATCCTTATTATCGACATAAAAGACTTTATCCCCGCTTGTATGAACTATGAGCGGATATTCCTCGACGCAAAACGGCAAGACACGCTGATAGTCGCATGCCATCCGCATAACATGTCGGACATGAGCAGGGATACGCTTTTTCTCTGGAACAACAGGGACAAATACGCCAAATACATAGACGCGTGGGAGATCGCCAACAGGGACGACGTATTCAACGTAATAAGCCTGAAAAAATACCCTTACATCGCAAACAGCGATTTTCACAAAGTAAGGCATCTTTATTCGTGGAAGACGCTTTTGAACTGTGAAAAAAACGTTGAGTCCATAAAACAATGCATAAAGCACAACAAAGGGGTCGCTATAACCCTTTTCAGAAATTAAGGAGGAAGCCATGACATTATTTTGGATATTTGCGGGCATAACGATTATCGGACTTGCATGTTACGGGCTCCAAATATGGGCGGTGCGGGCAACGCTGAAAAAACAGAATGGGGCATCGGAGTATTGTCCCCCGATTTCGATCCTCAAGCCCCTCAAGGGCCTCGATGACAATTTATTCGACAACCTCGCGAGCTTTTGCGCTCAGGATTACCCCGAATACGAGATCATATTCGCGCTTCAGGATCACAACGATCCCGCTTATAAGGTTGCCCGGAAAATAAAGGACAAATACCGCGGCAGAGACATATCCATCATCGTCGAGCGATGCGGTTCAGGGATGAACCCCAAAGTCAATAACCTCATACCCGCATACAAAGTCTCGAAATATCCCTGCATACTCATAAGCGACAGCAATGTAATGGTCGGCAGTGATTACCTTAAAGAAATAGCCGCGCATATGGACGACCCGAATGTAGGACTTGTAAGCAACATTATACGCGGCATCGGAGGACGCACTATCGGTTCGATATTCGAAAATCTCCATATGAATTCATTCATAGCAGGAAGCGTATGTTTCCTCGATAAATTCCTGAAGATGCCGTGCGTAATAGGCAAATCCATGCTGATGAGGAAGATAGACCTCGAAGCCATAGGCGGATTTAAGGCCGTAAAAGACGTGCTCGCGGAAGATTTCGTTATCGGCAAGCTCATTCACGCGTCGGGCAAAAAAATAGCGCTGTCGAATTATGCGATAAACAACGTCAACGATTACTATGGGATAAGAAGATTCCTGAACAGGCATACGAGGTGGGGAAAACTCAGATGGAGGCTCGGCGGCGTCAAATATATTTCCGAACTTATCGGCAATCCTGTATTTATGGCGTCTATTCCGATGCTGCTGTGGGAGGCTTCGAGATTAACGGTTTCTTTTGCATTACTCGTATCGCTCGTTAAGGTTCTGGGAGATTTATATCTCGGCAAGAAGGCGGGTTCCGATTTAAATCCCCTGCTCTATCTTTTAGCCCCGGTTAAAGACATAATCATAGGCATTATCTGGTTTGTGCCCTTAGCAAGCAATACGGTCGTGTGGAGAGACAACAGATATATTATCGGAAAGGATTCGGCGCTGTTCCCGTGTCCCGATACGGGCATGTGGTCATGGAGATACAGAGTATTCGATGCGATAAAGGCAAGGGTTGCCTGACTTTAAAATGTAACCTCCGCTTAATAACCATGTAACATCCCTCTGTTAAGCTTAAACAATAAAGGAGGTTGCTTATGAACGTAATGACGGCGTCAGAAATCTTTTGCCCGTACTGCAATAACGAAACCGAAATATGCGACGCTTCATGCTCTTCGATGTGGATCGACGACAGGATGAAGACGAAATACTGCGCTAACGAAGACTATGACGACTGCCCGATATTTTTAGTTAAAAACTTATTAAGGAGGTGATGAGCATGTGTCCTGAATTCAAGGATGGTATATGCGAAATAGCGGGTATAGAGCCTGAGGAAATAGCGTGTGTCGAGATATCCGCCTGCTATCGAAATAATATGTGGGAAAAATGCAAGGCGTATATGTCTCAGTTTTTCCTCGACTGCGACGAAAAACTCGAAGCAGTGAGTTAATCCTGACAATCCCCCAACTCTCGGCCTCGCTTAGCGGGGCCTCTTTTTTTGATTGACAATCCCCCTTATCCAAATTATGATACTCTTATGGAAAGCGCGGACATTAGAAGGTTTTGCGAAGAAAATAATATTGAACTTCTTGTCCTCTTCGGTTCGCATGTCTCAGGCGAAACGCATCCTGAAAGCGATGTCGATGTCGCCGTTAAATTCGGAGAGAAGGCGGAGGTCTCAAAGCTTGAATTGATTTACAGACTTGATAACATTTTAGATGGAAAAAATATAGACCTTGTTATCCTTACGTCCGATACCGCTCCCCTGCTCCTCTATGAAATATTTTTCAACGGCAGACCCCTCTACGAGAGAATTACGGGCATTTTTGACGCTGAGAAATTGAGGGCATGGAAGCTTTATATCGACACGAAAAAATTACGGGCAATGCAAAAAAAATATCTGAAAGAATTTACGGAGAGGATTTCCAATGTCGCCTGATGTTATTAATAAGAAGCTTTTGTCGATGACAACCTACCTGAACGACCTCATGGCGCATAAAGACATCTCTTTTGACGAATTCATGCAGAGACATTACGAGATAGAGAGATTACTCGAACTGCTCGTGATGACCGCAAGCGATATAATCTTCCATTTAATCTCGGCAAAGGAGGAACCTGTGCCGGCATCGTATAGGGCCGCTTTTTTAAGGGCGGGCGAGATGGGCATAATCGGTGAAGAATTGAGCAAGAACCTCGCCCTCGGCGCCGGATTGAGGAATATACTCGTCCATGAATACGAGGAGATAGACTATAGCCTTGTGCATAAAAGCATCCATACGGCTGTAAGGGATTTTACGGCTTTTATCAAAGAACTCTCATAGATTATTTTCACAAGCTTTTCTTTCAGTTGGAGATAGTATTAATGAATTTCAAAACGAGCCGCAGATCTTCATACTTAGAGGTTTTAAAATAAGCGGAGACTTCCCTCTGTAATTCTTTTATCGAGAGTTCATGCCCATAATTTAAGAGTTCCCACAATTCAACCTCTAAGACTGCCGACAGGTTTATAAGGGTGTTAAGCGTAGGATTTTCTTTGCCGAGTTCAATGCTGCTCAAGTGTTTGCCCGTTATTCCAGCCATCGTCGCAGCTTTTTCCTGTGTAAGCCCGCGCTTCTTACGCAACTCCCTAATACGTTGTCCTATCTGCTTTTTAGGGTTCATTTTCTCTCCTTTGTATTGTTGCTTATAAAAAGAGTAATAATGAACCATCTAAAGTTCTAATAAAGCCTTGAAAATATAACCAAAGTTAGAATATGATACCTAAGGTTGCAATCTACACTAAATTATCTGCTGACAGGGAACTTGTAATGGGCAGCCAAATTATGCATCGGAGGAATGCTCGGCAAGGCAATAAGATTGATTCCGGCATACCGTAAAACAGGGGGATAGGGATTATGAGACAATGCAAGTTCATTTTTTGCAACGTCCACCAAAATAAGGTTGCATCGTCGCAACAAGCATTCCCTCTCCTAAAAATTAATGCATTGTTTTTCTTTATTTTTTAAGCAGGCATTGTAATTGCGTATATATTTAGTTTGCGCTAAAGATAGCCTGCTAAAAATAAATATATAAATATTGCGGGGAGGATGAGGCAATGAATATCAAAGACATGTCTTTAAAATGGAAGGTGGCAGTCCCTATTATAGCTATGGTCTCTGTGGGAATCATAATCACCATCATCGTTACTACGAGCAATACGAGGCGCATAGTAATAGATGAAGCGCAGCACACAACGCTTCCGGGCTACAGGGACACTGTATTGAACACCCTTACAACCATGATGATAACGGGCAATGTCAAGGATGCCAAAGGGCCGTTCCTCGAACAAATGAAGAATATAGTAGATTTAAGAGTAATACGGACAGACACCCTCGATAAAGATTACGGCAAGGGCGGGCCCGACGAATATGCTAAGGACGATATTGAAAAAAAGGTTATAGAAAACGGTAACGAGCAGGTTGTAATCGAAGGAGATTATATCAGGGGCGTTTATCCGTATATAGCGAAATCCAACTTCATGGGTAAGAATTGCCTTTCCTGCCACAACGTGAAGGAAGGAACTGTTTTAGGAGCTATAAGCATAAAAGTACCTCTCACCGAATCTTTAGGCAAGATACGGTCTTCCCGCAATCTCTACTTCGGTCTCGGACTTATGGGCATACTGTCGGTTGCGGTATCGATAACCTTGCTGGTCAGGATGGCGCTTAAGCCGTTATTCACGCTCAAGAAAAGAGTGGATGAAATAACCAACGGAGATTTAAGGGTAAGCATTGAAGCGGAGAGCAAAGACGAGATAGGCATGCTCGCGCTGGACATGAACAGAATGATTCAGTCCTTTAACAATATGATAAACAACATACTCGGATCATCAAATAATGTAGTATCATCCGTGGACATCTTAAGGGCACGGTCGCAGAAGACTGCGGACGGCGCAAAAAGCCAGTCGGGTCAGGCGCACCAGATAGCGACTGCAGCGGAAGAAATGAGCCAGACCATAACGGATATAGCGCGTAACGCAGCCGTGGCATCCGATACATCTGCAGAAGCGATGGATGTTGCAAACACAGGCAAGGATGTAGCAGATAACGCGGTAGAAACGATAAACCGGGTTTATACCTCAACAGTAGAGCTTGCCACAATGGTAGAAAAGCTTAATAACAGGGCAGCGGAGATAGGAGACATTATAACGGTTATTAAGGACATAGCCGACCAGACCAATTTGCTTGCGCTGAATGCGGCTATCGAGGCAGCGAGGGCTGGAGAACAGGGAAGGGGATTTGCGGTCGTAGCCGATGAGGTAAGGAAGCTTGCCGAGAGGACAATAAAGGCAACAGTAGAGATATCCGGAAAGATTGAGGCAGTTCAAGCCGAATCAACGCAGACGACTAAATCCATGGAAGAAGCATCGGGAGAAGTAACAAGGGCTACAGAGTTAATAAGAGGGGTTGGAGAGACATTAAATCATATAGTGGAATCAGTCCAGAAGGTTAGAGACCAGATAACCCAGATAGCAACTGCGGTTGATGAGCAATCCGCCGCATCCGAAGAAGTTGCAAGGAACATAGAAAAGACATCCTCCATATCAAAGGATATGGAAAAGATGTCTGAAGACGTAATGCATCAGGTCAACGCGTTAACCAAGATAGCGGAGGAATTAAGAAACTCTACCGCAGGGTTTAAGACAAAAGGAAGCGAATTAATGATACTCGATATCGCAAAAAGCGACCATAGGGTCTTTGTAGGCAAAATCGCATCATGCTTAAAGGGCGATACGAAATTAGATCCTTCGCAATTGCCCGACCATCACAACTGCAGGTTCGGCAAGTGGTATTTCAGCGAAGGGATGCAGATGTGCGGAACATTGCCGAGCTTTAAATCCTTAGACGAGCCTCACGCAAAGGTACATTCCATGGCAAAGGAAGCTGTTTCCGCATGTAACTCCGGGGATAAGATGAAGGCCGAGAGGATTTATAACGAGATGGAAGACATATCGGATCAGATAGGCAGCCTGCTCGACGGGATTAAGAGGGAGTGCAGATAGGAACGGGGACAATCCCGAATCTACGGCTATGCCCGTAATTCTGGGACAGTCCCCTCTGCTAATGGGAGGGCAAAGTTAATGATAAACAGACTTTTCAAATGGAAAGAGGTGAAAGATTATAGGATGGACTGCCCTGAATGCGGCAGAAAAATGCCGGTAAAGGATAGGAACGAAAACGACAATAACGGATATCGTGAAATCAGACGGACATATGAATGCAAGAAATGCCGCAAGGAATACGGTTCTCTGGAGTTGATCGCAGCCGGAAAAGAGATAGATTCATTTTTAACGGCGATCTCCACTCTTAATAACTCCATGGGCGACTTTTATGAAGCGCTAAAGAAACTGCTCGACGCTTCCAAAAAAATGAGCGGTTCAAAAAATGCGGCAACACATAATACATACAGCATGAATTGAAAATAGTTGCTAATGGAGAATGAAAATTATTATAGCGAATGCTTTGAAAAATTCTGGGAAGCCTTAAAGACATGTAATCCACCCGGCGTTTATCTTTTCTTAAGGGGAAAGGATGGAAGATTCGAATTTTATACAATCCCGAAAGAACAGGAACACGAAGCGTATTGGGCAGTATTGGGCTGGTTTGACCGTGAAGACTTCTACTGCAATCTTCACGAAGCGCCGGAAGATTATAAAAATGAATTTATAAAATTCTTTAAAAAACATAACGGGTAATGAAATGCAATTCTGGAAAATTAACAAACCAATGACCTACGAACAGAGCGAAATAAAGGAAAGACTGTACTGGCTTATCAAACTCAGATGGGCGGGCTGCATAGGAGTGCTTGTAGCCACCCACGTAGTCAGGGAGATAGCCGCTCTCGAATTTTCATTGATACCCGTATACATCATATTGGGCATTGTAG
>Ga0209317_1000243_pt1 | contig 72431 bp, 69 predicted proteins | sample RifGroB2_FD_183994 | JGI IMG/M metagenome (GOLD analysis project Ga0209317, IMG submission 183994) | Soil microbial communities from Rifle, Colorado, USA - Groundwater B2 (SPAdes) (version 2) | ecosystem: Environmental > Terrestrial > Soil > Unclassified | place: Rifle, Colorado | collected...
AAACGACTTGAACGAGTCCATCGCGCCGCGGCTGCCGCCCACCGCGAGAATTTCGGCACGGAAGCGCGCGCCGACATCGGGATTCAGCACGCCGTTTTCCTCGAACAGGCTGTACGCATCGGCGGACAGCACCTCAGCCCATTTGTAGCTGTAATAGCCCGCCGCATAGCCGCCGGCAAAAATATGCGAGAAGCTGTGCGGGAAACGGTGGAACGCGGGCGGGATCAGCACCGCCACTTCGGCGCGCACTTCGTCGAGCAGTTGCAGGATGGATTTTGCGCCGCCCGCCTCGAAGCTGCTGTGCATCAGCATGTCGAACAGCGAAAACTCGATCTGGCGCAGGGTCTGCAGGCCGCTCTGGAAATTCTTCGCGGCGAGCATCTTGTCGAACAACGCGCGCGGCAACGGCTCGCCGCTGTCGACATGGCGCGTCATGCCGTGCAGCACATCCCATTCCCAGCAGAAGTTTTCCATGAACTGGCTGGGCAGCTCCACCGCGTCCCACTCCACGCCGTTGATGCCGGACACGGCGAGGTCTTCCACTTCGGTCAGCAGGTGATGCAGGCCGTGGCCGAACTCGTGGAACAGCGTGATCACTTCGTCGTGCGTGAACACGGCGGGCTTGCCGCCGACCGGCGCAGAGAAGTTGCAGTTCAGATACGCGACCGGCGTCTGAATGGCTCGATTTTTCAACGCATCTGGCGCCAGACGGCGGCGCGCGATCACGTCATCCATCCACGCCCCGCCGCGCTTGCTGTTGCGCGCGTACATATCGAGATAGAACTGGCCGACCAGTTGCCCTTGCGCATCGCGGATGTCGAAGAAGCGCACATCGTCATGCCACACCGGCGCGCTAGCAGACTTGATCTGCAAGCCATACAGCGTCTCGACCAGCTTGAACATGCCGGGCAGCACCACATCTTCCGGGAAATACTGTTTCACTTCCTGCTCGGAAAAGGCGTAAAGTTTTTCGCGCAATTTTTCGCTGGCGTAGCCGATGTCCCATGACTGCAATTCCTGCAACCCCAATTCGGCGCGCGCGAATTCGCGCAGCTCGGCCAGATCTTTTTCGGCGAAGGGCCGCGCGCGCTGCGCCAGTTCGCGCATGAACCCGGCCACCTGTTGCGGCGAATCCGCCATCTTGGTGGCCAGCGACAATTCGCCGAAGTTGGCGAAGCCCAGCAGGCTCGCCTCCTCGCCGCGCAGCTTGACGATCTCATCCATCAGCGGCGTATTGTCCCAGTCCGGTTTACCGAACTCGCTGGCGCGCGTGCCAGAGGCGCGATACATCTTTTCGCGCAACGCGCGGTTGTCGGCGTATTGCATCACCGGGCCGTAGGACGGCGCTTTCAGCGTGAACAGCCAGCCGGATTTTCCCGCTGCGACCGCCGCTTCCTGCGCCGCCTGCAACACGTCCTCCGGCAGACCGCTCAACTCATTTTTATTCTCGATGACCAGCGTGTAGTCGTTGGTCGCATCGAGCAGGTTGTCGGAAAAGCGCGACGATAATTCCGCCAGGCGTTCCTGGATTTCCAGATAGCGCGCCTTCTTGTCATCCGGCAGCTCCGCGCCGCCGAGGCGGAAATCGCGCAGCTCGTTCTCGATGATCTTCTTGCGCGCCGCGCTCAAACCGGCGAATTCAGGGCTGTTGCGCAATGCCTTGAACTTATCGAACAGCGCGAGATTCTGGCCGAGCTCGGCGTAATACTGGGTGATCTTCGGCAGCGTCGCGTTATACACCTCGCGCAATTCCGGGCTGTTCATCACCGCGTTCAAATGCCCGACCGGCCCCCACGCGCGCGACAACCGCTCGTTGGCATCTTCCATCGGCACGATGAAATCCTGCCAGGTCGGCGGCGAACTGTCGCTGAGCAGCCGCGCGATCAGCGCGCGGTTCTCCGCCAGCAACTGCTCGATCGCCGGCGCGACATGTTCGGGTTTGATCTCCGCGAAGCGCGGCAGACCGGAGAAATCGAGTAGTGGATTCATGGATATGCTGGAAATGAATGCTGCGGTGGGAAATCTAATGGTCGCATTTTACTACGAAAGATTCAGGCGATATCCAGACCCTCGGTGATGCGGTATTCGCGCAGTACCCGGCTATCCTCCACCACACACCCCAGCCAGCAGCCTGCGGGGTTCGGCTTCGTTCATCGGCGTGGGTGGGGACTAGGTTCACGCCACAGAATTAACGGAACATGTTCAAAATCTGTAGGGCGGAAAAGCGCAGCGCCTTCCGCCGTATGAGAATCCCATTCGGCGGATAACGCCTGCGGCTCATCCGCCCTACGAGGATGCGGGTAGGTTCAAAATGATGTTTCGTAATTTACGATTTGCAATACTAGGTTCGTGGAGAGAATTCCGGCAGCAGCAAAGCATCGGCTGGAGAAACAATCCGCACTCCGGATGCCAACAAACTTTCAAACAAGACCAGCAAATCCTTGTCGCCAGTCACCAGCCAGTCTGCAGCTGCCGCCAACGCAGCATGGATAAACTTGTCATCATCCGCATCGCGGCAAAAAGTTTGACCAGCGATCTGCTGCGGAACATCGACCCAATAGGCAACGGCATCAATATCGTGCAAGAGCCGCTTCCGATCATCCATCGTCACATAGCGGTCAAACTTGGGTAGCCACAGCCGCTGCTTGAGTTCTGCAAAGGTGCCCGGAGTAAATACAGGTTGGCCGTACCTGACCACCTGCCGAGTCAATTGTGCCGGCGTACCCGCCTTCATCAGCAAGCCGCTGATCCAGACATTGGTGTCGATGACGACTCTGGGCCCGCGAGGATTCACAGATCACTCAGCTTTCATCCGCCAGCAACTCGGCCAGTTTTTCAGGGGTTAATCCGGCTCGCGCAGCCGCATCGGCTGTCTCATCCATCGTTTTCAACAATCGGTCAGCGTAAAAAGCCCGCATCGCCTCATAATCCTCGGCGCTCACCATCACGCCCGCTACACGGTCATGACGCATCACCCTAACCGGCTCACGTTGAACCTTGTCGAGAAACTCCCCGAAACGGGTCTTTGCTTCGTTCGCTGTATAGGTCTGCATGACGCACCTCCGTTATCCATCAATAAGATGCGTTCAATTTAACCGAATCGTTCGATTTGGTCAAATTGGGCGATTTTATCTTTCAGGTCGTGTAACTCACGGAACGCCTTTCGCGGGTCTCGTTTTTGATCTTCGCTCCAGAAGAAACGCGGAGCTGATCCGGATAGTTACGAAAGATTCTGGCGATAACCAGGCTGGTATTGGTCGATACGCGATACGCGGCTGTCAAAAAACGAAACTGCCGCTGAAGTCTCCGATAATCGCCAAGCAAACCCGAGGAACACCGCCAAAAGCTCGCTTCTTCAAGGCTGAATTCCGGCAATGGGTCGGTTCGCGAATGGTTGCGCGGCCTCCCGGCGACAGAGGCTCCACCCCCAAGAAATTTTCACCGGACAGGCTGAACAAATGGGTTGTCATTGCGAACCAAAATTGGTACGCTTTCAAAATGAAGCAGCCAACCTTGGAAGTTCGCTTCTTCAAGACTGATTCCGGCAATGAACCGGTTCGCGAATGGTTGCGCGACCTCCCGGCGACAGACAAGAAAACCATAGGCGAAGATGTAAAGACCGTGCAATTCGGGTGGCCTCTCGGAATGCCGCTGGTGGCGCATCTGGATGGCGATGTGTGGGAAGTGCGGATCAGGCTGGATACGCGAATTGCGAGGATATTCTTCGCGCTGGAAGGCAGCATCATGGTTCTGTTGCACGGCTTCATCAAAAAACAACAAAAGACGCCCAAGCCGGAACTTGATCTGGCAAAAGAACAGCTGAAACAACTCAGGAGACGAACATGAGCAGGAAAAATATTGGCAGCAGCTTCGACGAATTTCTGGCCGAAAACGCGACGCTCGACGAAGCGACCGCAATCGCCGTCAAGCGTGTCATCGCCTGGCAAATTGAACAGGAAATGAAAGCGCAAAACCTGAACAAGACCACGATGGCGAAGAAGATGCACACCAGCCGCGCCGCGCTGAACCGCCTGCTGGATGAGAACGACACCAGCCTCACGCTGACTACCTTGGCAAGTGCGGCGGCGGTGCTGGGGAAAAAACTGAATGTCGAGTTGTTGGCGGCTTGAAAATAAACCGTGGTGCGTGCCCAATTGTTCCACGCCGGGTCATATCACCGTTGCACAAATACCCTGTGATACGCCCTGCAGGTTTGCGTGAACGGCGCTCGCCAAACGAAATCTTGACTGGGAATAAAAAATGCCATACTGTCCGTAAAAATACCCAGAGGAAAATTATGAATGCCACACTCACTTTGGTAAGCGATCAGGACACAGTGCTTTCCTATCTGGACGAAGCCCGCAAACACCATACGCAGGCAGCCATCGCCAAGCATTTGGGCGTTGGGGTTCGTACCATCAGCCGGTGGGAAGCCCGACAAACCACCCCACCCGCCTACTTGGCTCACGCATTGCAGCAACTGTTGCCATTCGGAGAAGAAAGTCCCGCAGGCGCGTTCGATTTTATTGACCTGTTCGCGGGTATCGGCGGCCTGCGCAAGGCGTTTGAACAAATCGGCGGGCGTTGCGTATTCACCAGCGAATGGGACAGCTACGCGCAAAAGACCTACGCCGAAAACTTCCGCGATGGTCATCCCATTGCCGGAGACATCACCCAAGTGCAAGCCGCCGATATCCCCGACCACGATGTATTGCTGGCCGGATTCCCCTGTCAGCCCTTCTCGATTGCCGGGGTATCGAAGAAGAATGCACTGGGCAAGGCGCACGGTTTCGCCTGCGAAACGCAAGGCACCTTATTCTTCGACGTGGCGCGCATTATCGAAACAAAACGCCCGCGCGCCTTCCTGCTGGAAAACGTCAAGAACCTCGTCTCGCACGACAAAGGCCGCACCTTCGATGTCATCCGCCGTACCCTGACCGAAGTGCTGGGCTACCACATCCACTATCGCGTCATTGACGGCGCACACTTCGTCCCGCAACACCGCGAGCGCATCCTCATCGTCGGCTTCCGCGAGCCAATCGCATTCGATTTCGATGCCCTGCCCCTGCCGCCCAAGGGCGAGCACAAACTCAAGGACATCCTGCACCGCACCGACGGCAGCGAACCTGTTTTGCCGTGGGACGAAGGAAGATTTTTCGATTACAAAAAACAGCGCCAGCAGGACAAATACACTCTGACCGACAACCTCTGGCTTTACTTGCAGAACTACGCCGCGAAGCACCGCGCCAAGGGCAACGGTTTCGGCTTTGGCTTGGTCAAACCCGGCGATGTGACGCGCACCTTATCGGCGCGCTACTATAAGGATGGCTCGGAAATTCTCGTGTATCAAGGCACGCGCAAAAACCCGCGCCGACTGACGCCCAGGGAATGCGCACGGCTGATGGGCTACCCCGATACGTTCAGGATTCCGGTGTCGGATACACGGGCTTACAAACAGTTTGGAAATTCTGTTGTTGTTGATGTAATGACTCATGTTGCAAAGTTGATGCAACCGATGCTGGAAGCTGATACCCTGGAACCTGAGTTACCTTTTCGTTACGCAACTGCATAAAGGAGGCTGTTATGAGAGCAGGTGATATAGTTAAATTCAGTGACGTTGTGGATGAAGGCGATAAAGATGTACGCATGGTTGTACTGGAAGATGAAGATGGCGGGCGCGTACTCGTTCAGGCGCTTGTAGGAATGAGGCTCAATCCCACTTACCGATATAACGTCCAAAACTTGGAAGTTTGTGACGCAACTATCTCGACAATGCTTCATTAGGCAATACAAATAATGTTGCCGAATGGTTGATATTGTTAATCGGGAAACTCGTAGCCGAATGATGTCCGGCATCCGAGGTAAGAACACGACGCCGGAGCTTCTAGTAAGAAAATATCTGCATGGTCGGGGGCTCCGCTTCAGGCTTCATGCCAAAAATTTGCCGGGAAAACCGGATTTGGTTTTTCCGAAATACAAGGCAGTTGTATTTGTGCATGGCTGTTTCTGGCATCAACATCCCCGATGTAAGCTTGCAACTATGCCTGCAAGTAATGTTGAATTTTGGAAACAGAAGCTAGAGGCAAATCGGGAGCGGGATCAGCGTAATAAAAGAATGCTAAAGGCGCTCGGCTGGAGTGTCTTGACGGTCTGGGAGTGTCAATTGGATGATCGACATCTTTCTGATCTCGCCGGAAAAATCAAAGCCAATGACAAGGAATAAATGCCTAATCGACAACTCGATAGTTTGTTTTCCTACTGCCAAGGACTGAGTCACTTAGCTGGCAAAGCAATTCGCGGTGGTGAAATTTTTGCAAAGATACTAACCCAAAATGATGACTCAGGTCGGCATGGCGTTTTGGTTCCCATCGAAGCATATGACCTTTTCCCTGAGTTGGTGATTGCAGATCCCAAGCAAAATGTAACAGCGCATTTTCTAGCTATTGATGGCATTGAAGGTCAAGAGCAGACTCTGGCTTACAAGTATTATCAACGTTATCCAGAACGCCGAATTACCTGCCTTAATAGCAATTTCAATGATCGGCAACATGGTCATAGGGTGGGTATTTTCTTGAGGGCAGACCATACTGATGGCTCAGTCGGCTACTACGCAGACATCCTACGGGAAAAGGAGGACTCGGAATTCCATCGTCTTTGTTCCTTGCTATTTGGAGATGCAATTCACCTTAGTGAAGGACTGTTTGTACTGCTAGCAATTGATGCGCCGGCTCTCGTTCTTGACGAGGCGCTTAATGACCTTTTGGTTCGCTTCGATCACATAAGTGAGCTGGGCTATCTCGACTCTCTTCGACTAGGCGATACCGGAATTGGGTATACCTTTGAAACACAGTTGGGCATCAAGGAAAACAATGATCGACGAGCCGATTTCAGGGGTATTGAGGTCAAGTGCAAACAGGTCAAAGAAACAGGCGGGCACGGCGGAAAAATAAACCTGTTCCAGCAAGCGCCAAGGTGGGAGGAAAAATTATCCGGGCTGGAGCGGTTACGTCTAATTGGCCAGCCGGATGAGCATGGTCACTATGCCTGCCATTCCCAAGTGACTACGACAGTTAATAACATCGGGTTATCACTTGACCCGACTGCCACACCTGAACAGATTGATCTATTGAAAGGGATTTCACGATTTGGTTACTGGCCCTTCGGGGTACTTGAGGGGCGGCTTCGTGAAAAGCATTCACGCGCAGTCTTCGTTAAGGCAGATGTTCGCAACACGGCTGGCCGACAACGCTTTCACTACAAGGAATTGATTTACTGTGAGCGACCGTCAATCCAGCGTTTCAACGACCTTGTTCAATCGAAACGAATCGTGTTCGAATTTCTGATGTCTGAAAAAGAAGGGAAGGTTCGCAATCACGGCTACCCGTGGCGCCTGACGAGCGAAGATGCTCTGAGTGAGTTGTTCTCGTTGCGGGTAAAACTCAGATAAAACCTACAAGGGGTAGCGTCATTTTTTCTCCCACGGCGCGAAACCAATAGGACGTTTCTTCTTGGGTTCCAGCGGGGTCATGAGTTCGCGGATCGCTTCAAAAACCACTCTGAGCTTGAAGTCGCAAATTGCGACTTCAAGTTGGCAAACTCGTCAGCGGTAAGCTGAAACATAAAACCTTCCGGGAAGCGTTCGAAAGCTTTTAATTGCATGGCTTGAAGCGCTAGCCTTGATAGACAATCTGTCCATCGACCAGCGTATAGCGCACCCTGCCCTGCACTTCGAGGCCGGTGAACGGGGTGTTCTTGCCCTGGCTCTTCAGCGCGGCCGGTTCGACTTTCCAGTACGTCTCCGGGTCGAACACGCATACATCGGCGGCCGCGCCGACGCTCAGATGCCCTGCGCCCAGACCCAGTATCTGCGCGGGTTGCAGCGTGGCCCTGGCGAGCGCGCCGGACAGCGTGAGTTTTTCCTGCTGTGCCCACTTCAGCACCAGCGGCAGCAGCAATTCCAGGCCGGTCGCGCCCGCTTCCGCTTCGGCGAACGGCAACTGCTTGGCATCCTCGTCGACCGGCGCATGGTTGGAGCAGATCGCGTCGATGGTTCCGTCCAGCAATCCGGCGCGCAGCGCGGCGCGGTCGCGCAGGCTGCGCAGCGGCGGCATCAGGTGGCAGTTCGGGTCGAAGAAGCCGATGTCCATTTCCGACAGGTGCACATGGTTCATCGAGACATCGCAGGTTACCGGCAGCCCCTGTTGCTTCGCCGCGCGGATCAATTCCACGCCCGCCGCGCTGGAGACGCGGCAGATATGCAGCCTCGCGCCGGTCTCCTGCGCCAGCGCCAGCATGGTCGAAAGCGCGATGGTCTCGGCGCACACCGGGATGGCGGGCAGGCCGCAGCGGGTCGCCACTTCGCCGTCGTGCGCCACGCCGTTCTTGGCGAGGAAGCTGTCCTGCGGGCGCAGCCACACGGAAAAATCAAAGGTCGCGGCGTACTGCATCGCACGCAGCAATACGCGCGTATCGGTGAGCGGCGCATCGGCCTGGCTGAATGCCACGCACCCGGCGTCCGCCAGCTCGGCCATTTCGGTCAGCTCCTGCCCCTTGAGCGCGGAGGTCAGCGCGCCGACCGGATAAAGATGCGCCTGGTTCAGGTTTCTGGCGCGGTGCTTGAGCATTTCCACCAGACCAGGTTCGTCCAGCGGCGGGTCGGTGTCCGGCGGGCAGGCCAGGCTGGTGATGCCGCCCGCCACCGCCGCCTGCATTTCCGATTCCAGCGTCGCCATGTATTCATAGCCCGGCTCGCGCAGCCGCGCCGCCAGGTCAATCAGACCCGGCGCGACCACCAGCCCGGCAGCGTCGATGACTTTATCAGCGACGAAACCTGCCGGAGCGTTGCCGACAGCGACCACCTTGCCCGCTGCGATGAACAGATCCTGCTTCGCGTCGAGGTTGTTCTTCGGGTCGATCAGCCGACCGTTCTTGATCTGGATGTTCATACCTTTGCTCCCGCCAACATGCTCATCACCGCCATGCGCACCGCGATGCCGAACGTCACCTGCGACAGGATCACCGAGTGCGCGCCGTCGGCGACGCTGGAGTCGATTTCGATGCCGCGGTTCATCGGCCCGGGATGCATCACGATCGCATCCGGCCGGGCGCGCGCCAGCTTCTCTTCGGTAAGCCCGTAGTACTTGTAGTATTCCTGCGCAGAAGGCAGCGCCGCGCCCAGCATGCGCTCGTGCTGCAGGCGCAGCATCAGCACCACATCCACATCGCGCAAGCCTTGCGCCATGTCGTGATAGACCTGCACGCCGAGGTTCTCGACCATCGTCGGCAGCAGTGTCTTGGGGGCGATGACGCGCACTTCCGGCACGCCGAGCGTGGTCAGCGCGTGGATCTGCGAGCGCGCGACGCGCGAATGCAGCACGTCGCCGACGATCGCGACGCGCAGGTTGTGGAATTCCTTCTTGTAGTGGCGGATCGTGAACATGTCCAGCAACGCCTGCGTGGGATGCGCGTGGCGGCCGTCGCCGGCGTTGATGACATGCACATCCGGCGCGACATGCCGGGCGATGAAATGCGCCGCGCCGCTTTGCGCGTGGCGCACCACGAACATGTCGGCGTGCATCGCGCACAGGTTATCCACGGTATCCAGCAGGGTCTCGCCCTTGCTGGTGCTTGATGAGCCGATGTTGAGGTTGACCACATCCGCCGACAGCCGCTTGGCGGCGATCTCGAAGGTGGTGCGGGTGCGCGTGCTGCTTTCGAAGAACAGGTTGAACACCGACTTGCCGTGCAGCAGCGGCACTTTCTTGATCTCGTGCCCGTCGGTGACGTCGAGAAAGGTTGCGGCGCGGTCGAGGATGTCGCGCACGATCTTCACCGGCAAGCCCTCGGTGGTCAGCAGGTGCTGGAGTTCGCCGTGTTTGTTGAGTTGTGGGTTGTTCATACGATTATTCCCGCTGCGGGTTCATCAAAATATGCCTGCAAAATTTGCTGCGCGGCATATTGGTCGATCAGGATTTTCTGCTCCCTGCCACGGATGCCCTGTTCGTTCAAAGCTGCGCTTGCGGCGAGCGAAGTATAACGCTCATCGACCAATATCACCGGCAAATTGAACCGCCCCTTGAGGCGGTTGGCGAAGCGGCGGCATAACGCGGTCAGCTCATGCGGCGTGCCGTCGTCGTTGCTCGGCAACCCCACCACCAGCGCGCTTGGCTGCCATTCGGCCAGCAAGTTCGCGATTTTGGCGAAGCGTGCGTCGGTTTTTTCGTCATGAATGGTAATCAACGGATTGGCGCGGCGCAACAGCGTGTTGCCAACCGCGACGCCGATGCGTTTGATGCCAAAATCGAATGCGAGGAGCGTGCCAGAAGACAGAGGACAGAGGGCAGAGGACAGAGTGTTGTCGCTTTGCGGTTTACTCTGTCCTCCGTCCTCTGTCATCTGTTCTCTGACATCAGGCATGTCCGGCATTTTCGACCAGCGAGGCATAGTCCACGCCGAGCAGCGCCATCGCCGCAGGCAGGCGTTCCTCCGGCGGCAGGTCGAACAGGATGTGCTCGGAGGCCGGCACGGTCAGCCAGGTGTTCTCGGTCATCTCATGCTCCAGCTGCCCCTGATCCCAGCCGGCATAACCCAGCGTGACAATCATATTGCGCGGCCCCCGCCCTTCGCCCATCGCTTCGAGAATATCCTTGGAGGTGGTCAGCGCCAGCTTGTCGTTGATGCGCAGCGTGGACTGCCAGTTTCCCGGCGTATCGTGCAACACAAAGCCGCGCTCGGTTTGCACCGGCCCGCCGAAATGCACCGGCATCTTTTCCAGTTTGGGCTGATGCAAGGGAATGTTGATCTGGTCGAACATCTCGCCCAGCGTCAGGGTGATCGGGCGGTTCACCACGATGCCCAAGGCGCCGTTTTCGTTGTGCTCGCATATATAAGTCAGCGTGCCGGCAAAGAACCCTTCCTGCATCGCGGGCATCGCAATCAGGAAATGATGGGTAAGATTGAAATCGGACATGGCGGCATTGTAACTGCCTGCGCGGGGCCGCACAATTGGAGGGCACCTGAAGCCCATTTATCCACAGATTGAAGCTATCGGCTAGAATGCACCGGATCAATCAATTCGCAGAACATTATGGTTCCCCATCTCACTACCGCCCTGACCGGCCCGCTGCTCGATCTGGAGCTGCGCTTCCTGAATGCCATGCCGACCATCGAGCACTGGTTCCGCGCGCAATGGCTGGAGCATGCCGTGCCGTTCTACGCTTCGGTGGATTTGCGCAACAGCGGTTTCAAGCTCGCACCGGTGGACACCAACCTGTTTCCGGGCGGCTTCAACAACCTCAATCCGGACTTCTTGCCGCTGTGCGTGCAGGCGATGCAGAGCGCGGTGGAGAAGATCTGCCCCGAAGCGCGCGGGGTGCTGCTGATACCGGAAAACCACACGCGCAATATGTTCTACCTGCAGAATGTCGCGCAGCTCGTCACCATTATCAAGCAGGCCGGGATGCGCGTGCGCGTCGGCAGCCTGCTGCCGGAGATTACCGAAGCCACGCCGATCCAGTTGCCCAACGGCGCCACGCTGACGCTGGAACCGCTGAAGCGGCGCGGCAGGCGTCTCGTGCTGGAAGATCAAGTGTCGGGTGCAGGTTTTGACCCATGCGTGGTGTTGCTCAACAACGACCTGTCGGGCGGCGTGCCGGATATCCTGAAAAATCTTGAACAGGAAGTCTACCCGCCACTGTCCGCCGGCTGGCATATGCGGCGCAAGTCGCAGCATTTCGCCGCTTACGACCGCGTGGCGAACGAGTTTGCCAAACTGCTCGGCATCGACCCGTGGCTGATCAATCCCTACTTTGCAGTTTGCCATCGGGTCAACTTTCAGGAGCGCGTCGGCGAAGCATGCCTCGCCGCGCAGGTGGATAGCGTGCTGCAGAAGATGCGCGCGAAATACGCAGAATATGGCGTAAAGCACGACCCGTTCGTCATCGTCAAAGCCGATGCGGGCACCTATGGCATGGGCGTCATGACGGTGAAGGATGCCAGCGAGATCACCGGACTGAACCGCAAGCAGCGCAACAAAATGGCGGTGGTCAAGGAAGGCATGGAAGTCTCGGACGTGCTGGTGCAGGAAGGGGTGTACACCTTCGAGCATATCAACGATGCAGTGGCCGAGCCGGTGGTCTACATGGTCGATCATTACGTGGTCGGCGGTTTTTACCGCGTGCATACCGAGCGCGGCGTGGACGAAAATCTGAATGCGCCGGGGATGCGATTCGAACCGCTGGCGTTCGAGAGCTGCTGCACGCTGCCCAATCCGGATTGCGCGCCGGACGACACGCCGAACCGCTTCTATGCTTACGGCGTGGTGGCGCGGCTGGCGCTGCTCGCCGCGGCGCTGGAAATCGAGGCCGCCGAGAATCCCTAGATGGCCGGACTGATTCGCTTCCTGGCAGTTATTGCCGTCCTGTCGCTTGCCGCCTGCAGCAAGGAACCCCCGCTGTATCAGGAGCAAGGCTATGTGTTCGGCACGCTGGTGGACGTCACCTTGTATGGCGAGAGCGAGCCGCGCGCCAGGCAGGCGGTGAACGAGGTGCTGCAGGAATTTCAGCGCCTGCATAACCTGCTGCATGCGTGGCAGCCGAGCGAATTGAGCGAATTGAATGCGGCGTTCGCCAGGGGCGAGAGCAAGTCCGTTTCCCCGGAACTCGTCGCGATGCTGCGGGATGCCGCACAGCTTTCGCAGCAATCGCAAGGCCTGTTCAACCCCGCCATCGGCGGGCTGGTGCAACTGTGGGGGTTTCACGCCGACGAGTTCAAGGCAGCGCTGCCGGATGAGAAGCAGATCGCTGCGCTGGTGCAGGCGAATCCGCAGATGAGCGACATCGCTTTTCTCCCCTCGCCCCACGGGGGAGAGGGGTCGGGGGAGAGGGGTGAGCTGGTGCGCAGCCGCAACAAGGCGGTGCGGCTCGATCTGGGCGGCTACGCCAAGGGCTATGCGCTGGATCGCGCCGCCGAAATATTGCGCAAGCAGGGCATCCGCAATGCGCTGATCAACATCGGCGGCAATGTCCTCGCGCTCGGCCGGCATGGCAAACGCCCGTGGCGCGTCGGCATCCAGCATCCGCGCAAGCCCGGCGCGCTGGCGACGCTGGAACTGCGCGACGGCGAGGCCATCGGCACGTCGGGTGACTATCAGCGTTATTTCATGCTGGGCGGCAAACGCTACTGCCACCTGATCGATCCGCGCAGCGGCTATCCCGTGCAGGGCGTGCAGGCGGCGACAGTTCTGATAAAACCACTAGCCATTCGACTAGACGAGCAAACAACGCTCGCCAAGTCGCTGGTTATGACGCGCGGGCCGCGCGCCGGAGTGTTATCCGACGCGACGTCCAAGCCGCTGTTCATCGCCGGAACCGGCGGCTGGCGCGCCGCCGCGCTGCAAATGAATTTGCCCGAGGCGATGCTGGTGGATGGCATGGGCAACATCCATCTCACAGCGGAATTGCAGAAACGGCTAGAATTCACCGACAAGAGCATTCGTCCGCAGGTGGAGTGATGAACCTGGGTTCGGCAGCCAGGAGATTGCAGGAGCGCAATTTATTGCGCGATTAACCCAATATCGCCCGATAAATCGGGCTCCTACACAAAACTCGATAGGCATGGTTTCATCATTGGGTGTGGCGATTCGTCATGGCTGTTAATTTAAGGGAGTGGTTTAATTGGTCGGAATCTTGTTGGTAACCCATAACGGGCTGGGTGACAGTTTTGTCGATTGCGTCAGGCATGTGCTGGGCGAAGTGCCGCGCAACCTCAGGGTGTTGACGGTGCTGGCCGGCGACGATCCGCAACTGAAATTGATGGAAGGGCAGGCGCTGATCAAGCAACTGGATACCGGCGGCGGCGTGCTGATTCTGGCGGATATCTTCGGCGCCACGCCGAGCAACATCGCGCGGCAACTGTGCCATGCCGAACGCGTGATGGGGGTGGCAGGCGTGAATCTGCCGATGCTGCTGCGCGCGGTATGCTGCCCTACCAACACCTTGCCGGAGTTGGCGAAAATCGCCGTCGAGGGCGGCCGCGAATGCATCGTTTATATGGATCAGGATAATTAGGATGCTGCAACAAGATGCCTTGATCGTCAACAAACTCGGTCTGCATGCACGCGCCTCGGCCAGGCTCACGCAACTGGCTTCCGGCTTCAAATGCGAGGTGACGCTGTCGCGCAACCAGCGCCATGTCAATGCCAAGAGCATCATGGGTGTGATGATGCTGGCCGCCGCCAAGGGCACGACCATCGGCATCGAAACCGATGGCGCAGACGAGGCCGAGGCGATGCAGGCCATTCTGAGCCTGATCAACGATAAATTCGGAGAGGACGAATGAGCTTCACATTGCACGGCATCGCCGTCTCCAGCGGCATCGCCATCGGCTATGCGCACCTGGTTTCGCATACCTCGCTGGAGGTGGCGCATTATATTTTGCCCAAGCGCTTTGTCGACGAAGAGATTGCGCGCTTCGACGCCGCGCTGCAGGCCACGCGCCGGGAATTTTCCAGCCTGCGCAGCAATCGCCCGACCTATGCCGCCGCCGAGTTCGACGCCTTCCTCGAGTTGCACCAGATGATCCTGGATGATCCGCTGCTGAGCGCCGCGCCGCGCGAGATGATCGCCAGCGAGCATTGCAATGCCGAATGGGCGCTCAAGGTGCAGACGGAAACCCTGGTTGCGCAATTCGACGAGTTTGAAGACGCCTACCTGCGCGAGCGGCAGACCGACGTGAAGCAGGTCGCCGAGCGGCTGCTCAAGCGGCTTGCCGGCCATCCCGGGCGCCAGCCGCCGCCGGCGCGCCACGATGTCGAGACGATCCTGGTGGCGCACGACTTGAGCCCCGCCGACCTGGTCCAGTTCAAGCCGCAGCAATATGCCGCCCTCGTTACCGATTCCGGCAGCGCGACCTCGCACACCGCGATCGTCGCGCGCGGCCTGAACACGCCATGCGTCGTGGGTCTGTACAATGCCCGCGAACTGATCCGCGAAGACGACCTGCTGATCCTGGACGGCGAACAGGGCGTGCTGATCGTCAATCCGGACAAGCTGATACTGGCCGAATACAAGCTGCGCCAGAGCGCGTGGGAGCTGGAGCGCAAGAAGCTCAAGCGGCTGCGCAGCGCGCGCGCCAATACCCTGGACGGCAGCCTCGTCGAATTGCACGCCAACATCGAGAAGCCGGAAGACATCGCCGAGGCGAAAGAAAACGGCGCGACCGGCATCGGCCTGTTCCGCAGCGAATTCCTGTTTCTCAACCGCGACGAACTGCCGGACGAGGAAGAACAGTTCGAAGCGTACCGCGCCGTCGCCGCAGGCATGGACGGGCAGCCCGTCACGATCCGCACCTTCGACCTCGGCGCGGACAAGCAGCTCAAGGGTGCGGAGCGCGTCGCCAGCAACCCCGCCCTGGGGCTGCGCGCGATCCGCCTGTGCCTTGCCGAGCCGCAACTGTTCCGCACCCAGTTGCGCGCGCTGCTGCGCGCCACGCCTTACGGCAACGTAAAAATCCTGGTGCCGATGCTGTCCAGCGTGTCGGAACTCAACCAGACTTTGCAGTTCATCGCCGCGACCAAGCAAGGCCTGGATGACGAAAACATCCCCTATGACCGCGAAGTCAAGATCGGCGGCATGATCGAGATTCCCGCCGCCGCGCTGGCACTGAACGTGTTCGCCAAAAAACTCGACTTCCTGTCCATCGGCACCAACGACCTGATCCAGTATCTGCTGGCCATCGACCGCACCGATGAAGAAGTCGCGCATCTGTATGACCCGTTGCACCCCGCGGTGCTGAATCTGCTCGCGCATGTCATCGGCACCGCCAACAAGCTCGGCGTGCCGGTTTCGGTGTGCGGCGAGATGGCCGGCGAGCTGGCTTACACGCGGCTGCTGCTGGGTTTGGGGCTGCGCCAGTTCTCGATGTTTTCGGCGCAGGTGCCGAGCATCAAACAGCGCGTGCTCACCACCAGCCTGCCGGAAATCGCCGCGCTGACGCAAAAGATCCTGCGCGCCGACGACCCGCTCAGGATTCGCGAGTTGCTCGACCGCCTGAACGCGTAGGGGGCACGGCGCGCCGTGCCGGTGCCGGAACAAATGTTTCTTGTGCCCCTACCATCTGATTGACAGCATCACGCAAAAACCGGAAACTGCGCATCAGTGCCGATTTGACATCAGCTTGCGGGGCACTTTAAACATACCAGCTAAAGCGAGGCAACCCGCTCCGTTTTAGCCGAGCGGGTTTTGTTTTTCCGCTTCAGCAAAAGAGGGTTTTATTTAAGGTACTCATTTTGAACGCATCAAATAGCATCGGCATCGTCAGCGCGAAACGCGCGCAGTTCGACACCCCGCTGGTTTTCCGCAGCGGCGCGGTGCTGCCGCGCTACGAGCTGGTGTACGAGACCTACGGCAGGCTGAATGCCGGCAAATCCAACGCGATCCTGATCTGCCACGCGCTGTCCGGGCATCATCATGTCGCGGGCCATTACGCGGGCGAACCCGGAAACATCGGCTGGTGGGACAACATGGTCGGCCCCGGCAAGCCGATCGACACCGACAAATTTTTCGTGATCGGGCTGAACAATCTCGGCGGCTGCCACGGCTCGACCGGCCCTTCTTCGATCGACCCGGAGACCGGCCAGCCCTACGGCGCGAATTTCCCGGTCATCACGGTGGAAGACTGGGTGGCATCGCAGGCGCGCCTCGCCGACCTGCTCGGCATCCGGCAATTCGCGGCGGTGATCGGCGGCAGCCTGGGCGGGATGCAGGCGCTGCAATGGTCGCTGACCTTCCCCGACCGGGTGCGCCATGTGCTGGCGATTGCTTGCGCGCCGCACCTCACCGCGCAGAACATCGCGTTCAACGACGTGGCGCGCAGCGCGATCCTGACCGACCCGGACTTTCACGGCGGCAATTATTACCGGCACAACGTGGTGCCGACGCGCGGCCTGAGGCTGGCGCGCATGCTGGGGCACATCACCTACCTGTCCGACGACGCGATGGCGGATAAATTCGGGCGCGAACTGCGCGACGGGAAACTCAATTACAGCTACGGCATCGAGTTCGAGATCGAGTCCTATCTGCGCTATCAGGGCGACAAATTCGCGGCCTATTTCGATGCCAACACCTACCTGCTGATGACCAAGGCGCTGGATTATTTCGATCCGGCGCATGATTGCGGCGGCGACCTGAACCGGGCGTTCGCCGCTGCCCGCGCGGATTTCCTGGTGGTTTCGTTCACCACCGACTGGCGTTTTTCGCCCGAGCGCGCGCGCGAAATCGTGCGGCCCTTGCTGCACAACCGGCGCAACATCAGCTACGCGGAAATCACCTCGACGCACGGCCATGATTCCTTCCTGATGGAACAGCCGCACTACTTCGACGTGGTGCGCGCCTACCTCGATAACGTAGCCAGCGAGTTCGTCAAATGAGCCCGAGCGACATTTCCAAACTCGCAACAGCACGGCCCGATTTTGCCGCGATCGCCGCGTGGATACCCAGGGGCGCGTCGGTGCTCGACCTCGGCTGCGGCGACGGCAGCCTGCTGCGCTACCTCAAGGAAACCCGCGCGGTGCGCGGCTACGGCGTGGAGATCAACGACCCCGACATCGTGTCGTGCATCGCCAACGGCATGAACGTGATCCAGAACGACCTGGAATCCGGCCTGTCAGATTTCGAGGACGGCTCGTTCGATTTCGTGATCCTGTCGCAGACGCTGCAGGCCACGCGCCACACCGAGGCGCTGATCCGGGAAATGCTGCGCGTCGGGCGCGAGGGCATCGTCAGCTTCCCCAACTTCGGCTACTGGAAAAACCGCCTCAACGTGCTGCGCGGCCACATGCCGGTTTCCAGCGAGCTGCCCTACCAGTGGTACGACACGCCGAACGTCCACCTGTGCACGCTGTGCGACTTCGAGACATTCTGCCGTGACCACCAGGTGACGGTGCTGGAACGCCGCGTGATGAGCGGCAAAAGAGCAGTGAGTCTGTTGCCGAACCTGCTGGGCAGCACGGCGGCATACCGGTTCAAGCGCGCCGGGTAGGGGCGTGATTCATCACGCCCGGAACCTATTCTGCATCGAAGAAGGGCGCGATGAATCGCGCCCCTACAGGTAAGGCGCTCATGACTGTCTGGCAGCAACTCTTCACCCGCCGCATGCTGATCTGCGTGTTCACCGGCTTCGCCTCCGGCCTGCCGCTGTACCTGCTGTTCAACCTGGTGCCCGCGTGGCTGCGCAGCGAGCAGGTCGACCTCAAGACCATCGGGTTGTTCGCGCTGATCCAGTTCCCCTACACCTGGAAGTTCCTCTGGTCGCCGCTACTGGACCGCTACGTCGTGCCCGTGCTCGGGCGGCGGCGCGGCTGGATGCTGCTGACCCAGATCGGGCTGCTGGCGGTGATCGCGTCGATGGGCGCGTTCTCGCCGCAAAGCGATCTGCATATCATCGCGTGGATCGCCACGCTGCTCGCCTTCCTCAGCGCGACGCAGGACATCGTGCTGGACGCCTACCGCCGCGAGTTGTTGAGCGATGTCGAATTGGGGCTGGGCAATGCGGTGCATGTGAATGCCTACCGTGTCGCCGGGCTGGTGCCGGGTTCGCTGTCGCTGATTCTCGCCGACTTTCTGCCGTGGAACACGGTGTTCATCATCACCGCGCTGTTCATGCTGCCCGGCGTAATGATGACACTGCTGGTGCAGGAGCCGCACCGCGCCGCGCCACCCAAGACGCTGCGCGAAGCGGTGGTCGAACCGTTCCACGAATTCATCACCCGGCAAGGCTGGCGCAGCGCGCTGCTGATCCTCGCGTTCCTGTTTTTCTACAAACTCGGCGACAGCATGTGCACCGCGCTGGCCACGCCGTTCTACCTGGACATGGGTTTTTCCAAGACCCAGATCGGCCTGATCGCGAAGAATGCCGGGCTGTGGCCCGCCGTGATCGGCGGCATGATCGGCGGCCTGTGGATGGTGAAGATCGGCATCAACCGCGCGCTGTGGCTGTTCGGCGTGGTGCAGGTGGTTTCCATCTTCGGCTTCGCCTGGCTGGCATCGGTGGGGCACCACGCCGAAATCACCGCCGTGGAACTGACCCAGCTCGCCATCGTGATCGGCCTCGAAGCGCTGGGCGTCGGGCTGGGCACGGTCGCGTTCGTCGCCTTCATCGCGCGCACCACCCACCCGGCGTACACCGCCACGCAATTCGCGCTGTTCACCAGCCTGATGGCGGTGCCGCGCACCTTCGCCAACGCCGCGACCGGCTGGCTGGTCGAGGCAATGGGCTGGACGGGATTCTTTTTTCTGTGCGCCGCGCTGGCGATACCGGGAATGTTGCTGCTGTTCAAGGTCGCGCCGTGGAATGAAACTCGACCTGTTTCGGAGGCCACGCCATTTGGTAGGGCGCAATAACCAACGGGCATTGCGCCGCATGTAGCGACTACCATCCGGTGCAATGCGCTACGCTTATTGCACCCTACATGAGCTCTTTGCCTGATCAATAAAACGGCGGAAATAAACGATGAAGCATTTCCTGATGTGCGAGCCGAGGTTTTTTGAAGTGTGCTACGTGATCAATCCCTGGATGGAAGGCAACCTGGGGAAAGTAAACAGCAAGCTGGCGCAGCAACAATGGCAAAACCTGTATGACATCGTGTCAGGCTTGGCCTCGGTCAGCCTGATCGAGCCCGTTGCGGGGCTGCCGGACATGGTGTTCACCGCCAATGCCGGTCTGGTTAGAAACAAGGAAGTCATCATCTCGTCGTTCCGCCATGCCGAGAGGCAGCCCGAAGCAAAGTTTTTCGAGAAATTCTTTGCCTCGCTGGGCTACCGGGTGCGGCGCCTGAAGGAACAAACGATATTCGAAGGTGCGGGAGATGCGCTGTTTGATTCGCAGGAAAGGCTCTGGGTCGGATCGGGAATCCGCAGCGAATCGCAGGCGTTGGATGGGATTGTTGACATGCTAAATATCAAAGCCTGCGGCCTGGAACTCGTCGACCCCCGCTGGTATCACCTCGATACGGCATTCTGCCCGCTGCCGCAAGGCCAGGCCATCGCCTACGAAAAGGCGTTCGCCAGAAAAAGTGTGGCTGCCCTTGACCATGCCTTCGGTGCAAACATCATCTGGGTCGCGGAACAGGACGCAAGAAATTTTGCCTGCAATGCGATCGCCATCGGCCGGAGCGTCATCATGCACAGTGCATCGGCCGAATTGAAATTCACGCTGAAGCAACGCGGCCTCGAAGTCATCGAGTCGGATGTTTCAGAATTCATCAAGGCCGGCGGCGCGTGCAAATGCCTGACACTGGAGATTTGAAACGAGCGCGATTGAAATGCAATGGAATCCGGGGCACTCTTTGGTACGCCCACTGCTCCCCGGATTGCGCTTCGCTTCATCCGGGCTACGCTCGCTCCGTTTTTTGGTAGTACGCAATAACCAAAGGGCATTGCGCCGCATGTGTTTATCATTCGGTGCAATGCGCTTCGCTTATTGACACCCTACGCCTTACGCGAGTTGCGAGCCTGATTTATCAATAGCGTCAGATTTTTCTGACAAACACCTTCGATTTCCGCTGGTAGTTGTACAGCGACTTTTTCTGCGCCGGCAGCGCCGAGACATCGGCCTCATTGAAGCCGCGCTCGATGAACCAGTGCGCGGTGCGCGTGGTGAGCACGAACAGTTTTTTCAGCCCCTGCGTCTTCGCGATGCCGATCATATGGTCGAGGATGAACTGGCCGTAGCCGCGATCGCGGCATTGCGCGTCCACCGCGAGGCAGGCCAGTTCGGCGGCGGCCTCGTCGGGGAACGGGTACAGCGCGGCGCAGCCGACGATGCGGTGGTCGTGTTCCAGCACCACGAAGCGCGCGATTTCGCGTTCCAGCAATTCGCGGTTGCGCCGCACCAGGACTCCGGCGGCTTCCAAAGGGCGCAACAAATGCAGGATGCCGCCGACATCCTCGATCGTGGCGGCGCGCAGGGTGTTGAGCGTGCTTTCCACCACCATCGTGCCGATGCCTTCGTCGCTGAACAGCTCCTGCAATACCGCGCCGTCGGTGTGGCGGCTGATCAGATGGGTGCGAGCGACGCCGGCTTCGCAGGCGCGTATCGCGCAGGGCAAATACGTGCCCACATCGTCCGGCAGTTTGCGTTTGCCGGCCAACACCGCCTGCGCCTGGATGATAGTGAGCTCCTTGAGCAGATTGCCCTTCTTGTCCTGCACGCCGTCGGTATCCATCAGGAACACCAGCTTGTCGGCATCCAGCGCAATGGCGGTGGCGGTGGCGACATCTTCCAGCGTGACGTTGAACACCTCGCCGGTCGGCGAATAGCCGAGCGGCGAGAGCAGCACCACCTCGCCGAAATCCATGCGGTCGTTCAGTGCCGCGACGTCTACCTTGCGCACGCTGCCGGTATGCATCAGGTCGACGCCGTTGATGATGCCGATGGGCTGCGCGGTGATGAAGTTGCCGCCCGCCACGCGGATATCGGCGTTGGCCATCGGCGAATTCGCCAGCCCCATCGACAGCAGCGCCTCGATCTCCACGCGCACCCGGCCGACCGCTTCCTTCACGCATTGCATGGTTTCCGCATCGGTCATGCGGATACCCTGATGATACTTGTCGCCGAGATTGTTTTTCGCCAGATGCTGCTCGATCTGCGGGCGCGCGCCATGCACCAGCACCAGCCGGATGCCGAGCGCGGCCAGCAGATTGAAATCATGCGTCAGCTCGACGAATTTGCCGTCGGCGACCACCTCTCCGCCGAACGCGATGACGAAGGTCTTGCCGCGAAACGCGTTGATGTAGGGCGCGACTGAACGGAACCAGGCGACGAAATTGGGTGTAGTGGTAATGGGCATGGTAATGTTTGCTCGCATTGTATTGGGGGGTTATTCTTCGCGAATAATGCCATGAACCAAGCGAATTGTGCGTTATCCTAAGCAAAATTTTCGGACTAACATCGGCGCGTTGAGCGGGGGCCATAATGCAAATCAGGCAAAAACTATTGTTGGGTGTGTTATCGGTTTTATTCGCCGGTATCGCATTCGCCGAAGACAGCGGCGCGCCGCGCTTTGAAATAACCCGCTTTGTCGTCGAGGGTAATGCGCTGCTGCAACCCGAAGAAATCGAGCAACGCGTTGCGCCCTTCACGGGGAAGGACAAGAATTTTGCCGATGTGCAGGACGCGCTGGAAGCCTTGCAGACGGCCTACAAGGAACAAGGCTACACCGCCGTCCAGGTTCTGTTGCCCGAGCAGGAACTGGAACAGGGGGTGATCCATATCAGGGTGATCGAGGGGTATATCGCCAAGGTGACGGTCAAGGCCAACCAGCATCACGATGCCGAAAACATCCGCAACAGTCTGCCGGCGATCGCCGAAGGTCAGCCGCCGCATTCCGGGCGTCTCGCCGCCGCGTTGCGCGTGGCCAATGAGAACCCTTCCAAGCGCGTCACGTTGCTGTTCAAGGACGGCGCAAAGGAAAAGGATATCGACATCACCCTCGATGTGGCCGATGAAAATCCGCAGAAGTTTTTCGTCAGCCTGGACAACAGCGGCACACACCAGACCGGCGATTATCGTCTCGGCATCGGCTACCAGCATGCCAACCTGTTCAACCGAGATCAGGTGCTGACCATGCAGCTCATCACCTCGCCGGAAAAGGCCGATCAGGTAAAAATCTTCGGCGCCGGTTATCGCATTCCGCTCTACCGCTATGGCGACATGCTCGAGCTGGTGGCCGGCTATTCCGATGTGAATGCCGGCGTGGTGCAGGACCTGTTCAATGTGAGCGGCAGCGGCACGGTGCTGGGTGCGCATTACAACCAATTTCTGGACGGGGTCGGCGACAGCTACGATCACAAGTTGATTTACGGCCTCGACTATCGCGCCTTCAGCAATAACGTCACCATGCTCGGCGCCGCTACCCAGCTCATTCCCGATATCACGGTGCATCCGCTCAGCCTGGCCTACCACGGCAACTGGCATCTGGCCGCCGGCAGCGAACTCGGCTTCTCGCTCAGCGTCGCGCAAAACCTGCCCGGCGGCTCGCTGGGGCGATCTGCCGATTTCCAGGCATTGCGCGCACCGGCCACGGCGAACTACCGCATTTATCGTTATGGCATGAACTGGGCGCATAGCTGGTCCGGCGACTGGCAGGCGCGCGTGGCCCTGCAAGGACAGGAAACCCGCGATGCGCTGGTGCCGGGCGAGCAGTTCGGCGCGGGCGGTGCCGACAGCGTGCGCGGCTTCAACGAGCGCGAAATCGCCAACGACCATGGCTATCGCAGCTCACTGGAAGGCTATACACCGGACTTTGGCAGCGATTTGGGTTCGGCGGATTTGCGTCTGCGCGGGCTGGCATTTTTCGACAATGCCAATGTGCGGCGCAATGCCGTCTTGCCCGGCGAATCGGCCGGACAGTCCATATCAAGTGTGGGTCTTGGTTTGCGCATGAACCACGGCGACAATCTCAGCGTGCGTGCCGATCTGGCGCAAGTGCTGGATGGCTCGGATGCGCGCCGCTCGGGCAGCAATATTTTGCATGTCGGCATGGCTTACTTGTTTTAGTCTTGGGGGATTGAATCTTCCCGTGAACAGGCGTAGCTTGCCTCTCGTTAGTCGAAAAAATGCAGGGGGTCAAAATGAAAAATACCCACCATTGTAAAACCTGGCAGTGCAAGGTTGCCGCCGTCGCGGTGGCATCCTGTTTCGTCATCGCCAGTCCGGTGTATGCCAACCCGATCGGCGCGAGCGTGGCCAGCGGCGTGGTCAGCATGGCGCAGCAGGGCAATACGCTCAACATCACCAACAGCCCAGGCGCGATCATCAACTGGCAGGGCTTTTCCGTCGGCGCGAATGAAGCGACGCGCTTCATCCAGCAGTCGGCATCGTCCAGCGTGCTCAACCGCGTGGTCGGTCAGGATCCCTCCAGCATTCTCGGCGCGTTGCAATCCAACGGCCGCGTGTTCCTGATCAACCCCAACGGCGTGCTGTTCGGCGCGGGCGCGCAAGTGGATGTGGCCGGGTTGGTGGTCTCCACGCTCAATCTTTCCAATGCCGATTTCCTGAACGGCCGCTATAACTTCACCGCCAACGCGAATGCCGGAGGCATCGAGAATCAGGGCAGCCTCACCGCCCTGCCCGGCGGGCAGCTTTACCTGATCGCGCCGAACATCAACAACAGCGGCGTGATCACCAGCCCGCAGGGCGATGTGATACTCGCCGCCGGCAACAGCGTCGAACTGGTCAATGCCAGCTCGCCCGACATGCGCGTGGTCATCGATGCGCCGGACAACCAGGCGATAAACCTCGGCAGCATCGTCGCCAACAGCGGGCGCGTCGGCATCTACGCCGGGCTGATCACCCATCACGGCATCGTCAGCGCCGATACCGCGACGGTCGGTGCGACCGGCAAGATCATCTTCAAGGCGACCAAGGATGTCACGCTTGAAGCGGGCAGCATCACGACCACGAACGGTCCGCAGGGTGGCGGTATCACGGTGCAAGCCGAAGGCGGCACGCTGCTCGCCTCCGGTGCGATCGAAGCGAAGGGTTCGGCTGACAAAGGCGGAGAAATCCGGCTTCTTGGCAACCAGGTCGGGCTGATCGAAAATGCCGCAGTGGACGCGTCCGGCCAGACTGGCGGGGGAAGCGTGCTCATCGGCGGCGACCGTCACGGGGACAATCCGGCAATCCAGAACGCTTCGCAGAGTTACATCGGCACCAACGCGGTGATCAACGCCGATGCGATCACTTCCGGCAATGGCGGCAAAGTCATTGTGTGGGGTAACGATACAACGCAGTTCTATGGCACGATTAACGCCCGCGGCGGTTCCTTAGGCGGCAATGGTGGTTTCGTCGAAACTTCCGGTGGGTGGCTGGACGTTTTGGGCCGCGTCGATACCAGTGCTACCGCTGGAGGCATTGGCACTTGGCTGCTCGATCCGACGAATCTTGTCGTCGCTACCGGAGGGGTGGCCTATGCCGCCGGGACAAACAACCTCTTCGCCAGCGCGGGCGCTACGACGACCATTACCCCCGCGTCGCTCGCAGCGGCGAATACTTCGATCGTTCTGCAGGCGACCAACGACATCACGATCTCGAACGCGGTCAACCTGACGACCGTCGGCGCGGGCTTTGTGGCGCAGGCCGGCCACGATATCAACATCAATGCACCGCTTACCACGACTGGCGGCAACATCGTTCTCGAAGCGGATTCGCCTCACTCCGGGGCATCTTTCGACGGCAGCGGCATGGTCAACATCAATGCCGCAGTCAATGCTTGCGGCGGCCCGCTGGACGGCTGTGTCGGCGGCAACATCACCCTGATCGGCGGCGGTAACAGCTCCCCGACAGGCGGATTCGGATTTTCCTTGAAAGCGAATGTTCAAGCCGGCGATGGCGGCATCAATGTCGCACTTTCGCAAACGCAAAATACTCCACCGCTTAATTTCTTTATCGGGGCCGGCGGCAACGCCCAGTTGAGCAGCAATGACACGGGTTACCTGCTCTCGACGGGCCGTCTCGTATTGGGAACAGCGACGACTGCCGGAACCGATGGATACGGCACTGGTGCCATTTCGCTGCTCGTAAATTCGCTCAGCCAGCTCAACGCCAGCCCGATGGATCTCTCTCTGGACTCCGGTTCCACGTTCGAACTGTTCGCCGGCGTTGGCGGCATTACGCTCGACAGGAACCTGACGACATTACAGACAACGATTATCGACACGGCCGGCACGTTCACATTGAATGCCGCACTCGATACCTCGAATCATGATCTCGTCATCACGGCGGCGACCGTAAACCTTAGCGGCGGTTCTATCACGACCGGAACCGGCACATTTAGTTGCTCTGGTACAGGATGTCCGGCCGGTTCCACAAACAACATTGATCAATGGACAGGGGGTGGTAATGACGGGCTCTGGCTGACCCCAGCTAATTGGAGCTTCAATGCGGCGCCCACATCGGGACAGGTAGCGCTAATAGGAACCGGAACCGGGGGGCCATTTACAGTTCAGCTGGGCAGTGCATCACAACCTGCCAATGTGAGTGTCGGCTTGCTGGTAAACAACCAAACCCTCAACGTGGTAGGGAATTCGACGAATAAAACCACGCTGAATATTTCCTCGGCTTTGACTTACAACAGCAGCACGGCTTCGTACAACACCGGCACAATGACATTGACCGACAGCATTCTTGGTGGCACGGGCCTGCTCAACAACCAGGGAACGTTGAACATTACGAATAGCACGGTGACGGCGGCCATCAATCAGACGGCAGGCACGCTGAATGCGAGCGTGACGAATCTGGTTTCCGGCGGGTTGACGATAGCCGGCGGGACGGCATTGAACGTTGCGTCTGGCATAACCACCGTGAGCGGCGCCACCGGCATCGGCACCTACGCCGGCAACGTAACGATCGCTTCCGGCGCGAACCTTGCGCTTACCGGCGGAAACCAAAATTTGATTAGCGGGAGCATTACCGGTGCCGGCAATCTGACGGTGACCACGGCTTTCAACCAATCGGCCGGCGCCACCATTGGAATAGGCGGCGTGCTTGATGTCACGCAGGCAACCGGAAACCTGACCGTCAACGGCAACGTCTCCGCCGGCAGTGCATTGCTTAAGGCTACCGCCGGCAACATCGTTCTGAACCAAACTGTGACCGGCACCGGCGGCGGAAATTCGGTCGTTCTGGTTGCGGGCGGGAACTTCGTCAATACGGCCGGCGCAACACCGATCAACCCGGGTAACGGAAGATACCTGATCTACTCGACTGATCCGGCGGCCAACACGTTAGGCGGCCTCGTCTACGACTTCAAGCAATATAACGCCACCTATGGCGTGACGACTGTTTTGGGAACGGGCAACGGCTTCCTTTATTCGGTTTCCCCGAGCATCACGGCGAATCTGTCCGGCAGCGCGACCAAGATCTACGACGGCGACGCGACCGCACCGACCGGAAGTCTTGTGCTGACGTACAGTAGTGGCGCCATCGACAGTGATTTGATCACCGCGCTTGCGGCCACAATCGCAAGCTACGACAACAAGAATGTGGGGACAAACAAGTTGGTGACCGTGTCGGCTGCTTCAGTCTCAGCAACGAGTACCGATGGCAAGCCGGTCTACGGATACCAGATCACGCCGGTGAGTGCGGCGATTGGCACGATCACGTCCCCGACCATCACGGAACAACTCGTGAACACCCAGATAATTCAGCTCAATTATCTTGATAATATATCGACAAGCAGTAGCGTCCTGATTCCGGTTAGTCCGATCGTTTCGGCAGAACCGCTTGCGACGGGGATGTACCTCGAGACGCCGACCAGCCAACCAATACTGCTGAGTCAGGTGTCCGAGATTGACCCTGGCGTATACACCAATATAGATACTGGCGAGACAACGCTTATCCCGGCAGGAGCAACACTTGAACCGGGTACCTACTTCAACCAGGATACCAATACGGTGGTGGTGGTGATGCTTGATCAAAATACCGGTCAGGCAGTGACACTGGCCGGGTCGGCGTCCGACTTTCTGGTTACTGCCGGAGCGCAGGTGGTTAGGAGGGAGCTGAATGCCTGCAGATAGGGGTGAGCCGGATTTCCCGGCAGAAGAAATGATGGAAGGCTGGCAGGGCTTCGCTCGTATGCGAGCGCCTGGAATTGACAGGGGGATGCGATGAAAACGATAAATTTGACCGTACTGGCATTCGCCGCCTTGGGGATGCTGGCAACAGGTGAAGCGGTTGCCGCACCGGTGGGAGAAGTCGCTTACATCGCCGGCACGCTGTCCGCACAAAAGCCGGACGGCACGGTCAAGATTCTCTCGCGCAAATCCGAAATCGAAGTGGGCGATACGTTATCCACCGAGAAGGATAGCTATGTGCAAATCAATTTTGCCGACAAGAGTCAGGCGACGCTGCGCCCCAATTCGCGGCTGAAGATCGAGGCCTATCAGTTCAACGAGAAGGAACCGGAGAAGGACAATCTGCTGTTCGGCCTGCTGAAAGGCGGGCTGCGCACCCTGACCGGCCTGATCGGCAAACGCGGCAATCAGGATGCCTATCGGCTGCAAACCAAGGCCACAACGATAGGGATACGCGGCTCTTCCGGCGATACGCTGGAGTGCAGCGAGGGGTGTGCGGGGGTGACCAGTACCAGCGATAAACTTCCGCCTGGCGTTTATCATGCCACCCACACCGGTGTTTACATCATGATCAATGAGCAGGGTTCGCAACTCATCGGCAAGGGGCAGTTCGGCTTCGTGAAGGATGCGCAAACGGCGCCGGTCCTTCTGACCACCGACCCCGGCATGGGGCTGAACGACATGCCGTTCAGCCTGGGGGTGTGCGGCTCGGCCGCCGGTGGGGGCGCAGGCAAGAATGCGTGCATCATGCGCTAGACTTCGGCTTGAGCGCGATGCGTTCCAGCGTGTCGGTAATCCCGGCGGCGATCCTGGCCTTTTGTTCGCGGGGCAGCGTTCCCGCAATGCGGACGTTGACGTATGGCATGGTTCCTCCCGTTTCTGGTTTTCCCCACTCCCCACTCCCCACTAACTAAAATCTCCCCACAACGTTTGCAACGCGGCCAGCCCGGCGACCGCCGCAGTTTCGGTGCGCAGCACGCGTGCGCCGAGGCGGATCGGCGTGAAGCCGCAGCGCAACGCGCTGTCGCTTTCCGCCTGGGTAAAGCCGCCCTCTGCACCGATCAACAGCACGACTTCGCCTTCCGGTTTCTCCAAACTATGCAGCGAGGCCGCGCCCTGCGGCAACAGAATGAGTTTTGTGCCGGATAGCTCATTCATTTGTTGCAGCCACGCGATGATGTCCAGCGGCGCATGGATCTCCGGCAGCAGGTTGCGCCCGCATTGCTCGCAGGCGGAGATGGCGACCTGCCGCCAATGTTCGCGGCGCTTTGCGGCGCGTTCGGAAGACAGCCGCGCCACGCTGCGTTCAGTGTCGAGTGGCTGGATTTCCGTAACGCCCAGCTCGGTGGCTTTCTGGATCACCCAGTCCATTTTTTCGCTGCTCGACATGGCCTGCGCCAGCAAGACTTGCAACGGCGATTCGCGGTCGACGTTGCCGGCGGTAATCTCGCCGACAACCACGCGCTTGCCGCCGAGTTCGGTTATCACACCATGGCATGCATTGCCCAGGCCATCGAACATTTCGACGCGATTCCCCTCGCGCAAACGCAACACACGCGCGGCATGATGCGCCGCTTCGGGCGGCAGATCGAACAGGCCGCCGAGCGGAAGCGGCGGAGAACAGTAGAAGCGCGGCATGGTCAGGTTGCAAATGAATGGGGTGGCGGCGTGATAATATAACGCCCGAAGAAATCTTGTCAGGGATATCAAATGGTCAGCCTGCAACCCCCGCTATGTGATTTCGGCTGGAAAGCCCGCGATTTCGACCTGCCCGGTGTGGACGGCAAGCGCTATAACCTCGCCGGCGCGCGCGGCAGCCACGGCCTGCTGGTGATGTTCATCTGCAACCACTGCCCCTACGTGAAGTCGATCCGCGACCGCATCGTGCGCGATGCGCGCGAGCTGCAGCGGCACGGTATCAACAGCATCGCCATCATGTCCAACGATCCCGCCGAGTATGCGGAAGACTCGTTCGCCAACATGCGGCAGGTGGCGCAACAACACAACTACCCTTTTCCATATGTGTGGGACGAGACCCAGCAGGTCGCGAAAGATTACGGCGCGGCATGCACGCCGGATTTCTTCGGCTTCAACGCCGATCTGGAACTGCAATATCGCGGCCGGCTGGACGCGTCGCGCAAGGAGGCGGTGCCGGATGCGCCGCGCGATCTGTTCAACGCGATGCTGCTGGTCGCACAAACCGGACACGGACCGCGCGAACAATTCGCCAGCATGGGCTGTTCGATTAAATGGAAGAACTAGATACGCACGCAGTACGGGCACGGCGCGCCGTGCCCCTACAATAAGGGGAATGCCGTGAAAATATTGATACTCGGTGCAGGACAGGTCGGCTCTACGGTGGCGGAAAGCCTGGTGAGCGAGGCGAATGATATTACCGTCGTGGATTCCGACGGCGACAAGCTGCGCCAACTGCAGGACCGACTGGATTTGCGCACCCTGACCGGCAACGCGGCGCACCCTTCGGTGCTGGAGCAGGCCGGCATTGCCGACGCCGACATGCTGCTGGCGGTCACGCAAAGCGACGAGGTCAACCTGGTGGCCTGCAAACTGGCGGCCACGCTCTACAACACGCCGACGCGCATCGCCCGGATCCGTGCCGCCGATTATCTGGAGCGCCCGGAAGTGTTCAGCACGGATAATTTCTGCGTGGACTTCTCGATCTGCCCGGAGCAGATCCTCACCGAATACATCGTCAAGCTGATCGAATTTCCCGAAGCGCTGCAGGTGCAACGTTTTTCGCAAGGCAAGGCGTCACTGGTCGCGGTGCGCGCCTTCGAGGGCGGCCCGCTGGTGGGCAAGCCGCTGAGCTTCCTGCGCAGCCACATGCCGCAGATCGAAACCCGCGTTGCGGCGATTTTCCGCAAGGACGGCCCGCTGATCCCCGAAGGCAGTACCGTGATCGAGGACGGTGACGAAATTTTCTTCATCGCCGCAACCGGCAACATCCGCAGCGTGCTCAGCGAAATGCGCCGCATGGACAAGCCCACCAAGCGCGTGATGATCGTCGGCGGCGGCAACATCGGCCGGCGTTTGGCCAAAGCGCTGGAGCGCGACTATCAGGTCAAGCTGATCGAATACAACAAAAAATCCTGCGAGAAACTGGCCGGAGAACTGGCCAACACGCTGGTGCTCAACGGCGACGGCACGGACGAAAAACTGATGCAGCAGGAGCATGTCGATGAGGTCGATGTGTTTTGCGCGCTGACCAACGACGACGAGAACAACATCATGTCATCGCTGCTCGCCAAGCAGGGCGGCGCGCGCAAGGTGATCGCGCTGATCAACCGCAGCGCCTATGTGGATCTGTTGCAGGGCGGCAAGATCGACATCGCGCTGTCGCCGGCGCAGGTCACCATCGGCTCGCTGCTCGCCTATGTGCGGCAGGGCGACGTGGTGGCGGTGCATTCGTTGCGGCGCGGCGCGGCGGAAGCGCTGGAACTGGTGGCACACGGCGACCGTCAATCCTCGCGCGTGGTAGGGAGGCGCATCGACGAGATCGACCTGCCCAAGGGCGCGACCATCGGCGCGATCGTGCGCGGCGACCAGGTCATCATGGGGCACCACGACACGCTGATCGAGGCGGAAGACCATGTCATCGTGTTTGTCATCAACAAGCGGATGGTGAAGAAAGTCGAACGCCTGTTCCAGGTCGGCCTCGGGTTCTTCTGATGCAGCGCACGCTCACCGTTTTTCACGCGCTGGGCCTGTTGCTGGTGATGTTCAGCGCAGCCTACGTCATGCCCGTGGCCACTGCACTGATCTACGCAGACAGCACCCTGCTGCTGGACTTCTTGCTGGCGATGGTATGGACGGCCTCCGCAGGCGTGCTGATGTGGCTGCTGACCCGCCGCCACAAGGGCGAGCTTTCGATACGCCACGGTTACCTGCTGGTGGTGACGATGTGGACGGCGATGCCACTCTTTGCCACCATCCCCTTGCTGCTGGCGATTCCAGGCCTATCCTTTACCGATGCCTATTTCGAGTCTATGTCCGGCATGACCACCACCGGCGCGACGGTGCTGACCGGGCTGGATACCATGCCGCCGGCCATCAATATCTGGCGGCATGAACTGAACTGGCTCGGCGGGCTGGGCATCATCGTGCTGGCGGTCGCGGTGCTGCCGCTGCTGGGTATCGGTGGGCGGCAGTTGTTCAAGGCCGAAACACCGGGGCCGATGAAGGAGTCCGCGCTGACGCCGCGTATCGCCGAGACGGCGCGCAACCTGTGGGTGGTCTATGTGGCGATCACGCTGGCCTGCATCGGCGCTTTAAAATGGGCCGGAATGGATTGGCTGGATGCGGTATGCCACAGCTTTTCGGCGATGGGGCTGGGTGGATTTTCCACGCATGATGCCAGCATTGGCTATTTCAATTCCCCGTTGATTGAATTCGTATTGACCGTATTCATGCTGTTCGCGGTGGTCAACTTCGCCACGCACTTTCTCGCATGGCGCGGCAAGTCGTTGTCGGTTTATCTTAGAGATGCCGAGGCAGTGGCCTCATTGGGATTGATATTACTCAGCTGTCTGGGCATTGCCTTTTTTCTGTGGTGGAACGAAGTGTATCCGGTGTTCTGGACGGCGTTGCGCCACGCCACGTTCAATGTGGTTTCCATTGCCACCAGCTCGGGTTATGCCAGTGTCGATTACGGTCAATGGCCGATCTTTGCGCCGCTGTGGATGATGTTTCTCGCCTGTATCGCAGCCAGTTCCGGCTCCTCCGGCGGAGGCATCAAGATGATCCGCACGCTGGTGCTGGTCAAGCAGGCCGGGCGCGAATTCCTCAAGTTGCTGCATCCTGCCGCGATCAACCCGATGAAAATCGGCGGTCATGTGGTGCCGAACAACATCGTGTTCGCGGTGCTCGGTTTCATCTTCCTGTACTTCATGACCATCGCCACGCTGACCTTCGTGCTGCTGATCAGCGGCATGGATTTCATCACCGCATTCTCGGCTGTACTGGCCTGCGTCAACAATTTCGGCCCGGGGCTGGGTGCAGTCGGGCCGAACAGCAACTATGCCGGCTTATCCGATTTCCAGACCTGGATATGCGCCTTCGGGATGCTGGTCGGGCGGCTGGAAATCTTCACCGTGCTGATCCTGTTCACGCCGCACTTCTGGCGGCGTTGATCACTCAATCCGTGTGTCCGAACAGATTAGGGTTTACCCCTCAATTCCGCACTTGGACTGAAGCGCTCCAAAATTCGCATCCCGCATGAAGCGCGGCGCAATGCGGGGATGAAGCCGATGCCAACGATTTTACTTCCCGGATTCCACTTCGTTTCATCCTGTGCCAAACAGCGTGCAACAGTTGCAGGAGAATCTGGACAGCACGAAGCTCGCGTAGGGTGCAATAAGCGTAGCGCATTGCACCGGATGGCTACATGCGGCTGGAGAAAATCGAAGCGGTGCATAGGGTGTATCCGAATCCGGCGCCGTGATGCTGTGCATAACGTAATTGTGTAGGGTGCGCTATGCGCACCATGGTGCAAAAAATGCACCCTACGCCAGCTTCGCGCGTTCCCTCGCTTCATCGATATGGCATGCCGTAGCACTGATGTGCTACAGTAGGCGTGTGCTTTATAACACTAGGGAACAACCATGCCCACAACCACCATACGCTTGCCGGAAGACCTGAAAACCCGCGTTGCAGCGGCGGCGAAACGTGCCGGCATAACCGCGCACGGTTTTATTCTTGAAGCCATTGCGGAAAAGACCAAGCAGGAGGAACTGCGCGCCGATTTCGATGCGGTTGCCGAGGATCGCTATGCCCGTATCGCTGCTTCCGGCAAGACGATTCCGTGGCAGGAAATGCGCGGCTATCTGGAAGAGCGTCTTGCCGGCAAGAAAGCCAAACGCCCGGCAGCCCGCAAACTGGCGCGCTGAAAATGTCGCGCATCGAATTGGCGCCGGAGGTGGAGGATGATTTTGATCGCATCCTCGATTACCTTGCCGAATATCAGGTTGAAAATCCGGTGTTGCGCATTCGCGAGATCATCGAGGCGCTCAACGTGCTGGAGCACAACCCCCTGATCGGTCGCCCCGCGAATAACGACAAGCGGGAACTGGTGATCGGGCGCAGTTCGCACGGCTATGTGGCTTTGTACCGTTACGTTGCCGAAGTCGATACCGTTTTTGTCCTGGCCGTGCGCAGCCAGCGGGAAGCGGGCTTTGCGGAGGTTTGATGAAAGGAAACTTTATGAAGAAAACTAAAGACGAAATGCGCGCAGAGTACAAGCGCTCCGATTTCACCAAACTCGAACGCGGCAAGTTCTACAAAGAGGTTGCAAAGGGAACATCCGTAGTCCTGCTCGACCCGGCCATCGCCAAGGTTTTCCCGACTTCGGAAGCCGTAAATGCGGCCTTGCTCGGGCTGCTTACGCTCACTGAACAGACTGCCCGCGTAACAGGCAGCGCAAAGCGAACCGCGCGCAAGTCGGCGTAGATACTACGCTGGCTGCGGGGTGCGAATTTAATCCGAACCCGCCCCCTTTAAATTAGCAGGCGTAGCCCGGATGGAATGAAATGGAATCCGGGGGAAAGTGACTCCCGGATTTCGCTACGCTCCATCCGGGCTACAACAATCTGATTCCTGCTTCGCCACAAGCAAACTACGGCTTAACCGGCCTCACCTTCCCCGCAGCCAATTTCGCGCGCTCCCGCGCCTCATCAACATCCTTGCCGTTCGCCAGCGCGACGCCCATGCGGCGGCGGGCGAAGGATTCCGGTTTGCCGAACAGGCGCAGGTCGCTTTGCGGCACGCGCAATGCTTCGTCCACGCCGGCGAAGGCGATGCCCTGCTCTTCCAGTTGGCCGTAGATCACCGCAGAAGCGCCCGGCGCGCGCAGACTCACGTCTACCGGCAGGCCGAGGATCGCGCGGGCATGCAGTTCGAATTCGCTGTGGCGCTGGCTGCACATCGTCACCATGCCGGTGTCGTGCGGGCGCGGGCTGACTTCGCTGAACCAGACTTCATCGCCCTTGATGAATAATTCCACGCCGAAGATGCCGAGGCCGCCGAGGTCGTCGGTGACTTTTTTCGCGATGTCGCGCGAGCGTTGCAGGGCCAGCGGCGACATCGGCTGCGGCTGCCAGCTTTCGACGTAATCGCCATGCTTCTGCAAATGCCCGATGGGTTCGCAGAAATGCGTTTCAATCTCGCCATTCGCTCCGACTGCGCGCACGGTAAGCTGGGTGATCTCGTAATCGAAGGCTATCATGCCTTCGACGATGACGCGCCCCTGCGTGACGCGCGAGCCGGTTGCGGCGTAGTCCCATGCGGCCTCGACATCCTCGGCGCTGTCCACTTTCGATTGGCCTTTGCCGGAGGATGACATCAACGGTTTGACGAAACACGGGTAGCCGATCATCTCGATCGCGGCGCGCAGTTCTTCCAGGCTGTTGGCGAACCGGTACGGCGAAACCGGCAGCTCGAGCGTTTCGGCGACGAGGCGGCGGATGCCTTCGCGGTTCATCGTGAGCCTTGCGGCGCGCGCGGTCGGGATGACGCGCGCCAGCCCCTCCTGCTCGATCTGCACCAGCGTGTCCGTGGCGATCGCCTCGATCTCCGGCACGACGAGATGCGGCTTTTCCTGCTCGATCAGTGCGCGCAGTTGCGCCCCGTCCATCATATTGATGACACGCGCATGATGCGCCACCTGCTGGCCGGGCGAGTCGGCGTAGCGATCCACGGCGATGGTTTCCACGCCGAGGCGTTGCAGCGCAATGATGACTTCCTTGCCGAGTTCGCCGCTGCCGAGCAGCATGACGCGGATCGCGGAAGGAGTGAGCGGGGTGCCGATGATGAGCGGTTTTGATTGGGTAGTCATGTGGTGTGCCGGAATATGTTGGGGCTGTGCGAAATTATACACATGCAGTTATTCAATTATCGTAGGGTGCATTCCATGCACCCTACATTGCCGCTTTGAATGACGAATGGAATTACAGTTTTTCTTGCGCTGCAACAGGAGTAACATAATCGTTCCATTCAGACCATCACAAGGAGCGAAACCATGACAAACATCGTGCAATTATTGGGTGATGAAGCCGAGCATTTGCTGAAGCATCGCTGTGCCGGCATCCCTAAGGAATCGCTGCATTTGCCGGGGCAGGATTATGTGGATCGCGTGGTGGCGATAAAAGACCGCAAGGTTGGCGTACTGCGCAGCATGCAGGCACTATACGGGCACGGACGGCTGGCGAACACCGGCTACCTGTCGCTGCTGCCGGTGGATCAGGGCGTGGAGCATTCCGGCGGCGCATCGTTCGCGCCGAACCCGATCTATTTCGACCCGGAGAACATCGTCAGGCTGGCGATCGAAGGCGGCTGCAACGGCGTGGCCTCGACGCTCGGCGTGCTGGGTTCGGTGGCGCGCCGCTACGCGCACAAGATTCCATTCATCGTGAAAATCAATCACAACGAACTGCTCACCTACCCCAACGAATTCGACCAGACGCTGTTCGCCAGTGTGGATCAGGCGTTCGACATGGGCGCGGTGGCGGTCGGCGCGACGGTGTTCTACGGCTCCGAGCAATCGCGCCGCCAGATACAGGAGGTCTCCGAGGCGTTCGAACACGCGCATGAACTCGGCATGGCGACGGTGCTGTGGGCCTACTTGCGCAACCCGGCGTTCAAGACCGCGGACAAGGACTATCATGTTTCCGCCGATCTGACCGGGCAGGCCAACCACCTCGCCGTCACCATCAACGCCGATATCGTCAAGCAGAAGATGGCCGAGAACAACGGCGGCTACAACGCGATCAAGTTCGGCAAGACCAGCCCGAAGGTATACAGCGAACTGACCACCGACCACCCGATCGACCTGGTGCGCTACCAGGTGGCGAACTGCTACATGGGGCGCGTCGGCATGATCAATTCCGGCGGCGAATCCGGCAAGGACGACCTGCACCAGGCGGTGCGCACCGCGGTGATCAACAAGCGCGCCGGCGGCATGGGGCTGATCTCCGGGCGCAAGGCGTTTCAGAAACCGATGCAGGACGGCATCGCGCTGCTCAATGCGATTCAGGACGTGTATGCATCAAAAGAGGTGACGGTGGCGTAACTCGTCAGGAGGCCCGGCCATGAAAAGAATATTTGACCTGTTCTATGCAAGCTGCCGGAAAACGGCGTTGCCGCATGGTCGGCCCATTTGGACAAATCTCAACTGCTTCTTTTTTTCAGAAGACGATCAATGACCAACTGAACAAGATAAAAACCAAACTTTTGATTTTGATAATATAACTGCATGACATTGTTTTTAGATATGGCAAGCAACTCCACATCCGTATCACACACTACAGTAGCGCTTCTCTTGTGATTCGAAGAAAAAAGCCCCATCTCCCCGATCAGCTCGCCCTTGTCAAAAGTAATCCCCAATTCCTCCAGCCGTAAAATACCGCTTTGCACATAATACATCTTGAGCGATTCATCCCCTTTTTTAAACAGGTAATCTCCTTTTTTAAAATGTTCTTTTGCCATGTAAGGCGTCAAGAAGTCTATTGCAAAATGACCCGTTGAAGATTCACGCACTTTATTAACAAGCATGATCATTTGCCTCATGCGAATGATATTCAGCGGGAGGAGTGCAACATGCAGAATAAAAAGCGGCCAGATGCCTCGCTGTAAGAACAGGTATGAGCAGAGGGTATAGATTATGAAAACGAAATTTGCCGAGGCGCCAACCGCCCTCAGCGGGATCATTTTCTTCATATAGAAAGTCGAAAACATCAATACAGCCGCCAAATAGCCTACCAGATCAACCCAATTCATAACCGCTCCTTTGCTGTTGTTAAATCATGGATTCGAGTTTGAAGTGCAATTTTGATTAGCGCAAGCTCACTTGCCACACCGCCAACGGCGGCGGCCGGGCATCGGTGTACGAAGTGCATCCTACCTTGATTCTGCATACAGCTTCCCCGACAACAAGCTCGCCGAAACAATCAGCAGCGCGCCCAGCCAGTCGCGCAACTGCATCGCTTCATCGGCGAGAAAATAGGATGCGATGGCGGCGACCACCAGCTCGAACAGGAACAGGATAATGGCGCGGTTGGCGGGCAGATGAGCAAGGGCATACTGCACCGCGTAGCTGGTGCCGCACAGCACGATGCCGAGCAGCACGAGTATCAACCAAGCTTGCGCATCGATCGCCAGCAGCTGATCCGGCAATCCGCCTTGCCACCACAGCAGCGGCGCGGTCAGCAGGGCCGTGCCGAGCCACACGCTGTAGGACTTCGCCTCCACGCTCAGATGCGCGGCGCGGCGCGATACTACGTTGGCCAGCGCGAAGCCCATGCCCGCCGACAAACCGATCCATTCTGCAAGATTGTTCGGCAACGGCAGGCCGAGCCGCGGCTCCCACAGCATGACGAATGCGCCGCTGATAGACAGCGCGATGATGAGGTAGCCGTAACGGTTGAGCCGCTCGCCGAGCAGCCAATAGGAAAACAGGATTGTCCACAGCGGCGCAAGGTAGAACAGCAGCAGCACGCGCATCACCTCACCGTGCAGCACCGCCAGCACATAGCCGAAATTTGTCCAGCCCGCGCTCAACAGCAGCGCCGCCGCCCACCAGCCGGCCCCGTCATGCAGGCGCAGTTCGCGCCAGACGCGCGGCAGCATGAACGCGCCGCACAGCATTGCCAGCAGATAGGTGAGCAGCGTCGCCAGCGCGCCGGACACGCCGGCATCCTGCAACACGCGAAAGGGATACCAGATCAGCCCCCATACCAGCGCACCGCTGAATACGCTGGCAATCGGCAGCAGATTTTGTTTTGATGGCACTCGTTACGCCTTTATAATCCGTGGAATTTGGAAAACCCCATCAGCCACGGATGAACACGGATACCCACTGATAAAACAACAACAGGATGGAAGCAGTTATCCGTGTCTATCTGTGTAAATCTGTGGCTAAAAATATGAATCCCGACTTAAACCGACTGCAGCCCTATCCGTTCCAGAAACTCGCCGCATTGTTTCGCGAGGTCGCGCCAAATCGGGACTATCGCGCGATCAGCCTGTCCATCGGCGAACCGAAGCACGCCACGCCGCAGTTCATCAAGGACGCATTGACCGCCAACCTCGACGGGCTGGCGAATTATCCCACAACCGCCGGCAGCGACGCGCTGCGCAATGCCATCGCGGACTGGCTGGCGAAGCGCTACGGCATTCCGCTGCCGGATGCGAAGACCCAGGTATTGCCGGTGAACGGCAGCCGCGAGGCGCTGTTCGCGTTCGCGCAGACGGTGATCGACCGCAGCAGGAACAACCCGGTGGTGGTCTGTCCCAACCCGTTCTACCAGATTTACGAAGGCGCGGCATTGCTCGCCGGGGCCGCGCCGCATTTTCTCAACATGCTGCCGCAGGACGACTACGCGCTGAATTTCGCGCAACTGCCGGAAGAAGTCTGGCAACGCGCGCAACTCATCTACGTCTGTTCGCCGGGCAACCCGACCGGGCATGTGATGCCGCTGGAGGAATGGCAGGCGCTGTTCGAGATGTCGGATCGCTACGGTTTCGTGGTCGCCTCGGACGAATGCTATTCGGAGATTTATTTTGGCGCGACATCGGAGGGCAGAGCAGGGGCCCCGCGTAGCGGGGATGTGACCCCGGAGATGGATGCAGCAGCCGCTTCAACTAATCTTGGCGCTCCGCCATTCTCTCGCGGATGCCCGCCGCTCGGCGCGCTGCAGGCCGCGCAACGGCTGGGGCGCGGCGATTACCGCAACCTGGTGGTGTTCTCCAGCCTGTCGAAACGCTCCAACGTGCCGGGGATGCGTTCCGGCTTCGTCGCGGGCGACGCGGCAATCATCGCGAAATTCGCGCTGTACCGCACCTATCACGGCTCGGCGATGAACCCGGCGATCCAGGCCGCGAGCATCGCCGCGTGGAACGATGAGGCGCATGTCGCGGAAAACCGCCGCCTGTACGCGGAGAAATTCGCCGGGGTGCTGGAGATACTCGAACCGGTGCTGCCGGTCGCGCCGCCGGACGCCGGCTTCTACCTTTGGGTGAACTTATCAGCAGCGGGGATGCGCACGCCCATCACCGATACCGCCTTCGCGCAAGCCCTGTATCGCGACTATAATGTGACCGTGCTGCCGGGCAGCTATCTGGCGCGCACCGCCCAAGGAATAAATCCCGGCGAGAATTTCGTGCGTCTGGCGCTGGTCGCGAATATGGAAGAGACTGTGGAAGCGGCGCGGCGCATCGCCGAATTCAGTCGTAAGTTATTAGACGTAAGTCGTTAGTCGGCGTTGTCGCGGAGCCTGCCCTGAGCATAGCCGAAGAGCGGGTTTTGCTTTAACTTACGTCTTACGTCTAACGACTACCAACTTTGTTTTAGGAAACCATCATGGACCAATTGCAGCAAATCATCGAGCAGGGTTTTGAACGCCGCGCCGGAATCACTCCGCACAATGCCGACGCGCAACTCAAGGAAGCGGTCGATGCGGTCATCACCCGCCTCGACCAGGGCAAGCTGCGCGTCGCCGAGAAAATCGACGGTCAGTGGGTGACGCACCAATGGCTGAAGAAGGCAGTGCTGCTGTCGTTCCGCATGGAGGACAATTCCTTCGTCAAGGGCGGTTTCACCAACTACTACGACAAGGTGCCGTCCAAGTTCGCCGACTACAACAGCCGCGATTTCCGCGAAGGCGGCTTCCGCGTGGTGCCGCCGGCTGCGGCGCGCAAGGGCGCGTTCATCGCCAAAAACGTCGTGCTGATGCCGTCGTATGTGAACATCGGCGCCTATATCGACGAAGGCACGATGGTGGACACCTGGGCGACGGTCGGCTCGTGCGCACAGATCGGCAAGAACGTGCATCTCTCCGGCGGCGTCGGCATCGGCGGCGTGCTCGAACCGGTGCAGGCCAACCCGACCATCATCGGCGACAACTGCTTCATCGGCGCACGCTCGGAAGTGGTGGAAGGCGTAATCGTCGAAGACAACAGCGTGATCTCGATGGGCGTGTTCATCGGTCAGAGCACCAGGATTTACGACCGCGAAACCGGCGAGGTGAGCTATGGTCGCGTGCCGGCCGGATCGGTGGTGGTCAGCGGCAACCTGCCTTCCGCAGACGGGAAATACAGCCTGTACTGCGCGGTGATCGTGAAGAAAGTGGATGCCAAAACCTTGTCGAAGGTGGGCATCAACGAGTTGTTGAGAGGCATCTAATTCAGGATCGGGGATTGAGGATTGAGCGGAGCTGCGGTTTCCCCCGATCCTCAATCCTCGCTCCTCAATCCTTTTAAAGGAGTTTACGATGATCGTCACACCATTGCTGCAACTCGCCGCCGAAAAACAGGCCTCTGACCTTTTTTTCTCGGTCGGCGCGCCGGTCAACATCAAGATCGAGGGCATCTCGATGCCGGTCAACGCGCAGGTGCTGGATGCCGAGATCATCAGGCGCATCGCCTACGAGATGATGTCGCCGAAACGGATTGCCGAGTTCGAGGCCAAAATGGAAATGAGCTTCTCGTTCCGCGCCAATGGCACCGGCAACTTCCGCGTCAACATTTTCCGCCAGCGCGGCGATATCGCCATCGTGATCCGCCATATCAGGGGCAAGATCGAAAATGTGGAAAACCTGCACCTGCCCAGCGTGCTGAAAGAACTGATCATGGAAAAGCGCGGCCTGGTGCTGGTGGTCGGCGCGACCGGTTCCGGCAAATCCACCACGCTCGCCGCGATGATCGAGCACCGCAACAACATCAAGAGCGGCCATATCCTGACCATCGAAGACCCGGTCGAATATATCTTCAAGCACGACAAATCCATCGTGAACCAGCGCGAAATAGGCACCGATACCCTCACCTACGAAAATGCGTTGTCCAGCGGGATGCGCGAGGCGCCGGACGTGCTGATGATCGGCGAGGTGCGCGACCGCGACACGCTCAAGCACGCGCTGATTTTCGCGCAGACCGGGCATCTGTGCCTGACCACATTGCACGCCAACAACAGCTACCATGCGCTGAACCGCATCGTGAATTTCTTCCCCTACGACTCGCGGCAAAGCGTGCTGTCCGACTTGTCGATGTGCCTGCGCGCGGTGATCTCGCAACGCCTGGTGCGCAACGTGCAAGGCAAGCAGGTACCCGCCGTGGAAATCCTGCTGAACACTTCGCTGATCGCCGACCTGATCAAGAACGACGATATCGACAAGATCCGCGATGCCATCGAGAAAAGTGTTTCCGCCGGATCGCAAACCTTCGAGCAGGCGCTCTACAGGCTGTTCAAGACCGGGCAAATCACCAAGGAGGAAGCCATGCGCAACGCCGATTCGGCGAGCAACCTATCCACGCTGATCGATTTTTCGGAGCGCACCAACACCATGAAAGTGCCGGTGTTCAGCCAGGAACAGGAGGCGCCGAAACCGAAACCGCAGTCCGATTTCGGCGGCATCAAGCTCAATCTGGATGAATCAAAATAAACGTTTACATCATGTCTGAAACGCTGCAACTTGCCCGGCAACTCATCTCGCGCCGCTCCCTCACCCCGGAGGATGACGGCTGTCTCGACATCATCGGCGCGCGCCTTGCGCCGCTCGGTTTCAGCCTGGAAAAAATGCGCTGCGGCGCGGTGGATAATTTATGGGCGCGGCGCGGTAGCGCCGGGCCGCTGGTGTGCTTCGCCGGGCATACCGACGTGGTGCCGACCGGCCCGCTGGATCAATGGAACAGCGATCCGTTCACGCCTGAAGTACGCGACGGCATGCTGTATGGGCGCGGCGCGGCGGACATGAAGGGCTCGCTGGCGGCGTTCGTCACCGCGATTGAAAAATTTGTCGCCGAGCATCCGCAGCATCGCGGCTCGATCGCCGTGCTGCTCACCTCCGATGAGGAAGGCGTGGCGGTGGATGGTACGGTGCGCGTGGTCGAGGCGTTGCGGCAACGCAACGAGACGATCGATTACTGCATCGTCGCCGAGCCGACCTCGGTAGCAAAAACCGGCGACACCATCAAGAACGGGCGGCGCGGTTCGCTGTCCGGCACGCTCACCGTCAGGGGCTTGCAGGGCCATATCGCCTATCCGCATCTGCTGAAGAATCCGATCCACCTCGCCGCGCCCGCGATTGTCGAATTGGCCGCGACGACATGGGACGGCGGCAACGAATATTTTCCGCCGACTTCCTGGCAGATTTCCAATATCCACGGCGGCACCGGCGCAGCCAACGTGGTGCCCGGCACGGTGGAAATCCTGTTCAACTTCCGCTTCTCCACCGCGAGCACGGTGGACGGGCTGAAGAGCAGATTCTGCGCGATCCTCGACCGGCACGGCCTGGAATATGACTTGCGCTGGGAATTGTCCGGCAAGCCCTACCTCACGCCGCGCGGCAATCTGGTGGACGCGGTCGGCGCCGCAATCCGCGAAGTGACCGGCATGGAAACCGAACTCTCCACCGGCGGCGGCACTTCCGACGGACGCTTCATCGCCGATATCTGCCCGCAGGTGATCGAACTCGGCCCGCTCAACGCCACCATCCACAAGATCAACGAATGCGTGGCGGTAGCCGACCTCGACGCGCTGTCGGGGATCTACCGCCTCACGCTGCACAAGCTGCTTACCGAATGAAATATCTTCTCCTGGCCCTGCTTAGCGCCGCGCTGCTGTGGATAGCTTTCTTCGCCAGGGCGAAGCGGCGCAAGTCCCCCTGCGATAAACGCGATAGCGGCGGAAGCTCCTCTTCGAGCTGCAGCGATGGCGGTTGCGGCGGCGGAAATGGCGGCGGAGGCGGGGGCGATTGATGAACAACTATTTTTCCGGCGCAACACATAACCTTTGCACCGTGCGTGATTTTCTGCGCTTCGCGGTGAGCCGCTTCAATCAGGCCAAGCTGTTTTTCGGGCACGGCAGCAGCGATGCCTACGATGAGGCCATCTACCTGATCCTGCATACATTGCACCTGCCGCTGGACCGGCTCGACCCGTTTCTCGATGCGCATCTGACCGATATGGAATGCGCCGAAGTGTTGAACATCATTCAGCAACGCGTCGAGCAGCGCATGCCGGCGGCCTATCTGACCCACGAGGCCTTCCTCGGCGATTTCAGTTTCTATGTGGACGAGCGCGTCATCGTGCCGCGCTCGTTCATCGCCGAACTGCTGCTCGAACAGCTCGCGCCGTGGATTGCCGAACCGGAAGAAATCGGCAGCGTGCTGGACTTGTGCACCGGCAGCGGCTGCCTCGCGATCCTCGCCGCGCATGCCTTTCCTTATGCCAGCGTCGACGCGGTGGATCTGTCACCGGATGCGCTGGCCGTCGCCGAACGCAATGTCGCCGACTACGATCTGCGGGACCGCGTGCACCTGATCGAATCGGATTTGTTCGCCAAGCTGAACGGCAGACAGTACGACTTGATCATCAGCAACCCGCCCTATGTCGATGCCGCGTCGGTCGCCGCACTGCCGCAGGAATACCTGCACGAGCCGAAGCTGGCGCTCGGCAGCGGCCATGACGGGCTGGATGCGACGCACACCATCCTCGAACACGCCGCGCAACACCTCACCGAAAACGGCCTGCTGGTCGTCGAGATCGGCCATAACCGCGAAGTGCTGGAAGCTGCCTATCCGGACCTGCCGTTCACCTGGCTGGATGTCAGCGCGGGCGATCAGTTTGTGTTCATGCTGCACAAGAACGATCTGCTCTGATGTCGTCAGTCGAGCACTACGAGAACTTCCCGGTCGCCTCGATCCTGATGCCCAGGCGGCTGCGCAAGCCGGTGGCGGCGATCTACCATTTCGCGCGCGCGGCGGACGATATCGCCGATGAAGGTGACCTGCCCGATGAGGAGCGGTTGAGGCAGCTCGACGCATTCCGCGCCGAACTGGCGCGCATCGATGAGAACGAAACGCCGCTCACGCCTTTGTTCCGCAATCTCGCCGTCGAGATACGGCAGCACGCGCTGCCGCTGCAGCCGTTCTATGATTTGCTCGATGCGTTCTCGCAGGATGTGGTGCAGAAACGCTATGCAAACTTCGGCGAGCTGCTCGACTACTGCCGCCGCTCCGCCAATCCGGTCGGCACGCTGCTGCTGCATCTCTACGGAGAAGCCACGCCGGTCAACATCGCCTATTCGGACGCCATCTGCACCAGTTTGCAACTGATCAATTTCTGGCAGGATGTCGCGAAGGATTACGCCATCGGGCGCATCTATCTGCCGCTGGACGAACTGGCGCAATACGGCGTGAGCGAGGAACAGATCGCGCAGGGCATCTCCGGCGATGCGTGGCGCAGGCTGATGCAGTTCCAGGTAAGCCGCGCGCGCGCGATGATGCTCTCGGGCGCGCCGCTCGGCAGCATCCTCACCGGGCGCATCGGGTTGGAGATGCGCATGATCATCGCGGGCGGGTTGCGCATCCTCGACAAGCTTGAAGCCGCTGACTATGACATGTTCAACCAGCGCCCGGTATTACGTCCGTTCGACTGGGTTATCATGCTGGCCAGGAGCGCACCTTTTTAACCCTAACCCCTCCAAACCTCCCCTTGTCAGGGAAGGCCACGTGAGCTCCTCCCCTGACAAGGGGAGGCCGGGAGGGGTTCAAGCACTTCGAATTTATTTGAAAACTGCAATGACTCCAGACCAATATTGCCAGGACAAGACCGCAAAAAGCGGCTCCAGTTTCTACTACAGCTTCCTGTTCCTGCCGCCGGACAAGCGCCGCGCCATCACCGCGCTGTATGCCTTCTGCCGCGAGGTGGACGATGCGGTGGACGAATGCACCGACGCGAACGTCGCGCGCACCGCGCTCAACTGGTGGCGCGGGCAGGTCGCGGAAATCTACTCCGGTAAGCCGCAGCATCCGGTCGCGCTGGCGCTGGTTCCGGTAGTCAAGCAGTTCAACCTCGCGCAGGAACACCTGCTGGAAATCATCGACGGCATGGAGATGGATATCGACCAGCCGCGCTACCCGGACTTCAAGTCGCTGCAACTGTATTGCTACCGCGTCGCGTCGGTGGTCGGGCTGCTGTCGGCGGAAATCTTCGGCTACAGCGACCGCCAAACGCTGAAATATGCGCACGACCTCGGCATCGCCTTCCAGCTCACCAACATCATCCGCGATGTCGGCGAGGACGCGCGGCGCAACCGCATCTACCTGCCGATGGACGAGCTGCGGCAGTTCGGCGTGGCGGCGGCGGACATTCTCAACACGCACGAAACGGAAGACTTCCACAGGCTGATGGCATTCCAGGTCGAGCGCGCGCAGCGCTACTACCGGCAGGCGCTCGAGCATCTCCCCGCAGCGGACCGCAAGGCGCAGCGCACCGGCCTGATCATGGCGGCGATCTACCGCACCACGCTGGACGAAGTCGTCGCCAGCGGCTGCCATGTGCTGAAAGAACGCGTCTCGCTGACGCCGTTGCGCAAACTCTGGCTGGCATTCAGGACTTGGATCAAGAACTGAAAAGCACACCCTCTCCCCAACCCTCTCCCGCAAGCGGGCGAGGGAGCAATCGTGAAAAGCGATTTATTAACCCTGCCATCATCGGCGGCGGCTACGCCGGCATGGCCGCAGCGGTCGCGCTGGCGGAACGCGGCATTCCCGTCACCGTATTCGAGAGCGCCAGACAGCTCGGCGGGCGGGCGCGCGGCTTGGCCCATCAGGATACCCAACTGGACAACGGCCAGCACCTGCTGCTCGGCTGCTACCGCCAGACCCTGCGCCTGATCGAGCGGGTCGGCGGCGATATCAAGCAGGACTTCCTGCGCCTGCCGCTGCAACTCGATCTGCATGGCGAGTTTTCGCTGAGGGCGCCGCGCCTGCCCGCGCCGCTGCACTTGCTGGCTGCGCTGCTCAACGCGCAAGGCATCTCGTTCGGCGCACGGATGAAGGCCGCGCGCTTCATGCTCGCGCTGCGCCGTTCAAACTTCCATTTACCCAGAGACATGACGGTCGCCGAACTGCTCGCAAGACATGGGCAAGATGCCGACCTGTCGTTCAAGTTATGGGAACCGCTATGCATCGCCGCGCTGAACACGCCGATCCGCAAGGCCTCCGCGCAGGTGCTGCTCAACGTGCTGCGCGACGCGCTGAACCAGTCGCGCGCCGACAGCGACATGCTGCTGCCGCGCGTGGATTTCACCGCACTGTTTCCGCAGCGCGCCGCAAACTATGTCGAGCAGCGCGGCGGCAAGGTGCTCATCTCCTGCGGCGTGGAAGCGATCATTCCCAGGGACGACGGCATCGAACTCGTCACCGCGCAGGCCTGTCCTGAGCCTGGTCGAAGGAGGACAGAACGGTTCAGCCATGTCATCTGCGCCGCGCCGCCGACAGTTACGGCAAAATTGCTGCGCCCCATCTCATTGCTCGAAAACACTGTGGCGCAAATCGACGGTCTGGAACACCAGCCGATCTACACCGTGTACCTGCAATATCCGGCGCATGTCACTCTGCCGCATCCGATGCTCGGCCTGCACCGGCGCTTCAGCCAGTGGCTGTTCGACAAGGGACAAATCGCCGGGCAGCACGGCCTGCTCGCCGCCGTGATCAGCGCGGAAGGCATCCATCAGGAATTGCCTCAGGAACAACTGGCGCAAAGAGTGATCGCGGAATTGCGCGAAGAATTCGGCATCGCCGAGCCGCCGCAATGGTTCAAAGTCATCGCCGAAAAACGCGCCACCTTCTGCTGCGCGCCCAACCTGCAACGCCCTTCGCAGCAGACCGCCCTGCCCGGCCTGCTGCTGGCGGGCGACTACACCGCGGGCGACTATCCCGCCACGCTGGAAGGCGCGGTGCAAAGCGGGCTGCGCTGCGCCGGCCTGGTTTCAGCATAATAATCATGCGTCGACAGCGCATATTTTATTGTTATAATAGGCGACAGTAATACTCAACTTTTATCATCATAAATCGATTGAAGAGCGGATATGCCAACCGCGCCATTTACAAGGATACTGACATGCATACCATTGCAGAACATATGACCGCCGACCATAAAACCTGTGACAATGAATTCGCCGTTGCCGAGCAAGCCGCCCTTGAAGGCAATTGGAGCGAGGCTGAAACCGCTTTCAAGGCCTTTAACGATGACATGGCGCGGCATTTCCGCATGGAAGAAGAAGTGCTCTTTCCCGCGCTGGTGTCTGCCGGCGGCCCTTCCGGCCCGGTGCATATCATGCGCATGGAACACACGCAGATAAGAGGCCTCCTCGAACAAATGGCTGCCGCGGTAGCACAAAAAGATGAGCAGGAATACGGCGGCCTTTCCGAAACCCTGCTGATGGTGATGCAGCAGCACAACAACAAGGAAGAGAATATCCTCTACCCCATCGCCGACCAGATTCTGGCAAAGGAACGGGAAACCCTCTTCGACCGCATGCAGGCTGCCTAACGGCCATGGCGTTGATGTTGCACCCAATGATTGAATTGCCATGCCCGTTTCCCTCACCCCAACCCTCTCCCGCAAGCAGGCGAGGGGGCAAACGAATCGCTGCGCGAGTTTCAGGTTGAGCACGATGCCGGAACTCGACGTACGCGGGCTGCCTCCGCCGGAGCCTTTCGAGAACATCATTCGCGCGCTGCCAGCCATTTCCGGCAATGAAACCCTGCAAGTGCTTATCCACCGCGAACCCTACCCGCTCTATGAGATGTTGCGCGATGCCGGTTATGCATGGCAAACCACGGCGCTTGCAGATGGCGATTTTAAAATCCTGATTACAATCATGGCGCAGGCCAAACAAAATGATGAATCGCCCGCACCATGATTGTTCCCTCACCCCCGTCCCCCCTCTCCCGCAAGCGGGAGAGGGGTACAGGCGGTTCGCTACGCGGGATTCACTCCCTGGCCGCGCCGCATGAAATTAGCCTCGCTCAGCGCCGAACAGGCTCCGCCGATCAGCGTGCCGCTGCGTTTTTTCATCGCAGCGCCGGTTTTTCTGGCGCTGGCCGCGCTGCTGCTGGCCATGGCCGGCGGCAATCCGTTTGCCGAGCCGCATGCCCCCGAACAGATCGCTGCCACGCATCACGTCACCCTGGGATTCATGGCGATGGTCATGCTGGGCGCCATCCAGCAATTGCTGCCGGTGGTGATCGGCAGCCCGATGCCCGCCTCCCGGCTGGTAGCATGGCTCACTTTCCTGCCGCTGATAGCGGGAACGCTGTCGCTGTCTGCCGGTTTCATGCTGGGCAAGCCTGCACTGCTCAATCTTTCCTGGCCGCTGCTGGGACTGGCTTTCCTGGTATTCATCGCTGCCAGCCTGACCAGCCTGGCGCGCGCCACCGCAAAAAACGCGACGAAAACCGCCCTGCTGCTGTCCATCCTGTCGCTTGCAGGCGCCGTCATGCTCGGCATGTTGCTGGCCAGAGGCTATGCCGCCGGTTTGCCGCTGCCCTATGCCAGGCTGGCAGCCGCCCATATCAGCCTGGCCTTGGGCGGCTGGGTGCTGCTGCTGATTATCGGTGTGTCCTACCAGGTGGTGCCGATGTTCCAGCTCACCCCGAACTACCCGAAATGGCTGACCGCCTACTTGGCCCCCGCCATTTTTGCCGCCCTGCTGCTGAATCTGGCGCTGCTCGTGCCCGAATCGGCGCCCTACTGGGCGAGATTCATCGCGGAAAGCATCTTCTGGTCATTGGCCGGCTGTTTCGCCGTGGCCACGATCAGGCTGCAAAACCAGCGCCGCCGCCGTGTCCCGGATGCCGCCCTGAGCTTCTTCCGGCTGGGCATGATCTCGTTGCTGCTTGCCGCATTGTTTTCGCTGGCGGCGCTGCTCCTGCCGGCAGCCGGCGACCAGCTCCGGACATTGTCCGCTCTGGCTTTTCTGCTGGGTTTCGCGCTGTCCCTGATCCAGGGCATGCTTTATAAAATTGTCCCGTTCCTGGTCTGGTTCCACCTGTTTCGCGGCGGAATATCAGCCGGCATTCCGAACATGAAGAACATCATCCCGGAACCCTGGATGTGGCGACACCTGTGGCTGCATTGCGGCACGCTGCTGGCGGCGCTGCTGGCACCCTGGTGGAACGTGGCGGCGTGGCTGGTCATGCTCGGACTGCTGCTGCAGGGAGTGTTGCTGGGCTATGGCGTCTATACCGGCATCGCGGTTTACCGGCGCACACTCCGAAAGATTGAACAGACAGCAACATGAGTTTTCTGACGCTTAAAGCCATCCACGTCTCCTGCGCCGTCATCAGCCTCGCGCTGTTTTTCCTGCGCGGCATCTGGAGCTTCAACGGCTCACCGATCATGCGGCAACGCTGGATCAAGGTTGTGCCGCATATCGTGGACACGCTGCTGCTCGCCAGCGCGCTGGCGCTGGCTTTCACCATCGAGCAATACCCCTTCGTCGATGCGTGGCTGACCGCCAAGGTCTTCGGCCTGGTGCTGTATATCCTGCTGGGCTCCGTCGCGCTGAAACACGGCAAGAGCAAGACCATCCGCGTCTCCGCATGGCTGGCGGCACTGGCGGTATTCGCCTACATCGTGCTGGTCGCAAAACAGCACAACCCCTTACCATTTATCCATTGAGGATCACAGAATGATTTCGTTTGCATCCGGCGAAGCCGCCCCCAGTTTCGACCACCCGCTGGAAATGCTGCACGCCTGCCACGGCAAGATCCAGCGGCAACTCGACACGCTGCAAAAACTGATGGCGCACTTGCCTGCCCACGGTTGCGACCAGCAAGCGCAACAGGCCGCGCAAGGCATCCTGCGCTACTTTGACACCGCCGGGCAGTTTCACCACCAGGATGAAGAAGAAAATCTGTTCCCCACGCTGCTGGCGCTGGATGTGCCGGACAAGGCCGAAGTGGAAGCCCTGATCGAACGCCTGCTTGCGCAGCATGTTGTCATGTTCGCCGCGTGGAGCGAGGTGCGCGCGGTAGTGGCAAAACTTGCCGAAGGAGTGAATACGCCGCTACCCGCAGCGCTGGTCGAAAAACTGGCCGGCAGCTACACCAGCCACATCGCCGTTGAAGAAGCCGAACTGCTGCCGCTTGCCGCGCGCCTGCTCAGCCCGCAACAGATCATGGCATTGGGGAAATGCATGGCAGAACGGCGCGGCGCGAAATTCCCTTCGGCACCGGCCGCCTGACCCTCCCGCCTTGGCGGATTGGGCTGAACAAGATACGAACGACTCCCGACCCGTTGCCGCCGGTCGTTAAAACCGAACAATTGCCAGCCGCAATGAATAACCATAGACCCGTTCCGGTTGAACAAGCCATTGGGACATGCTAGTCTTCCTGCCATAAATCATGGCACTCTCTGATCACATCCACACCTTCGGCCAATACCTGCTTGAACGGCATGGCGAACGGATCCACAAGATCGCCCTCGACGCCGGTTTCACCTGCCCCAACCGGGACGGCGCAAAGGGCATCGGCGGCTGCACGTTCTGCAATAACAGTTCGTTCAATCCCAATGGGAGCGAGCCTAAAACGCTGGAAATGCAGCTGGACAGCGGACGGCACGCCATCGCGAAACGGACGCGGGCGAAGAAGTACCTTGCCTATTTCCAGGCCTATACCAATACCTATGCGGATGTCGCGGAACTGGATGCGCTGTATCGCCAGGCCATGACCCAGCATGACATCGTCGGTCTGTCCGTCGGGACGCGCCCGGATTGCGTGTCCGGCGCAGTGCTCGACCTGCTCGCCGGATACCGCGAGGAGGGCCGCATCGTGTGGCTGGAGCTCGGCCTGCAATCGGCCTTCGACGAGACCCTGCGCCGCGTCAATCGCGGCCACGGCCTGAAGGAATACCGGGAGGTGGCCATCGAGGCGCGGCGGCGCGGCATTCCCCTGTGCACCCACCTGATTCTCGGCCTGCCCGGTGAGGACGAATCGCATTATCATGCCAGCCTCGACACCGTGCTGGGCATCGGCGTGGACGGGCTCAAGCTGCACCCGCTGCATGTGGTGAAACACACCGTGCTGGCCAACCAGTGGCGGCGCGGCGAATACCGGCCGCTGGGGCGCGAGGAGTATATCCGCCATGCCTGCGACCTGATCGAGCGCACGCCGGAGCATATCGTGTTCCACCGCGTGACCGGCACCGCATCAAAAGATATTCTGCTGGCGCCGGAGTGGTGCTCGCAGAAATGGAATGTGCTCAACGGCATCGAGCTGGAGCTGAAGCGGCGCGGCCATCGCCAGGGATGCCTGGCCGGAACACCCTGGATTGAAGGAGTCCCGAAAAGAACACTTGCTTCGGCGCATTGCGATGTTGCGCCGCATGCCCGCAATCTGCTGCCCACTGAAGCGGGCGCGAAGTTTTTAGAACGGCGCCCGGAATCGCCGGTATCTGCATATCCTACGATTCCCGTAATCCGTGCGTCTTGCGCTGCATCCGCCTCACCGGCTCTTGCAGAAATCACCAAGGAGGAAATACTTAATGCAGCCTGACAAAATCGAACTGGTATGCCCGGCGGGCAGCCTGCCGGCATTGAAAACCGCGGTGGATAACGGTGCGGATTGCGTCTATATGGGGTTCCGCGACGACACCAATGCGCGCAATTTTACCGGCCTCAACTTCGGTTTCGACAACGCGAAGGAGGGCGTGCGTTATGCCCACTCCAAGGGAAAGAAGGTGCTGCTGGCGCTGAATACCTACCCCCAGGACGAGGGTTGGCAACGCTGGACCAAGGCCATCGACAACGCCGCCGAACTGGGCATGGATGCGGTGATTCTCGCCGACCCCGGGCTGATGCAGTATGCCGCGAAGACTCATCCCGATCTGCGCCTGCATCTTTCGGTGCAGGGCTCGGCCACCAACTACGAGGCGATCAATTTTTACCATGAGATGTTCGGCATCCAGCGCGCCGTGGTGCCGCGCGTGCTGGCGCTGGCCCAGGTCGAGCAGTTGATGGCCGGCACCGAGGTGGAAATCGAGTTGTTCGGTTTCGGCGGCCTGTGCGTGATGGTGGAAGGGCGTTGCGCGCTGTCTTCCTACGCCACCGGCGATTCTCCCAACACCCGCGGCGTGTGCTCGCCGCCCAAGTCGGTACGCTGGCAGGAAACGCCCAAGGGGCTGGAATCGCGCCTGAACGGCATTCTCATCGACCGTTACGATGCCGACGAGAATGCCGGCTACCCGACGCTGTGCAAAGGCCGGTTTGATGTGCAGGGCGAAACCTACTATGCGATCGAGGAACCCGCCAGCCTCAACACCCTGGAACTGTTGCCGGAATTGATGCGCATGGGGATCGCCGCGATCAAGATCGAGGGGCGCCAGCGCAGCCCCGCCTATGTCGAGCAAGTCACCAAGGTATGGCGCCAGGCGATCGACAACTGCCGCCGCGACAAATCGGCGTTTGCCGTCAAGCCGTCATGGATGGCGGAACTCGGCAAGGTATCGGAAGGCCAGCAGCAGACTCTTGGCGCCTACTATCGCCCCTGGAAATAGAATACGGAAATCTTCAAATGAAATTAGCTCTCGGCCCTGTCCTCTACTATTGGGATCGCGACACCATGCTCGGTTTTTACGACGAGATGGCAGACGCGCCAGTGGACATCATCTACCTCGGCGAAACGGTCTGTTCGCGCCGCCATCTGCTGCGCCTGCAGGACTATCTGGACATCGCGGAACGGCTTGCCGCCGCCGGCAAGGAAGTGGTGATCTCGACGCAGACCCTGATCGAATCAGAATACGACGTCAAGACGCTGCGCAAAATCGCCGACAACGAAAATTTCCGCGTGGAGGCCAACGACATGGGGGCGGTGCGGCTGCTGGCAAACAGAATGCCGTTCGTGGCAGGTTCGACGCTGAATGTTTTCAATCCGCAAACCCTCGATTTGCTTGCCGGGCTGGGTGCAACCCGCTGGGTGATGCCGGTGGAAATGTCGCGCGAGGCGCTTATGTCGGTTCTGCGCAATCATCAGTCGAGCATTGAAACCGAAATGTTCGCTTACGGACGCCTGCCGCTGGCTTTTTCGGCACGCTGCTTCACCGCGCGCCACCATAATTTGCAGAAAGACGACTGCCAGTTCAAATGCCTCGATTACGAGGATGGCCTTGTGCTGAAAACCCGCGAGGGACAGCCATTTCTGACGCTGAACGGCATCCAGACCCAATCGGCGCTGGTGCATAATCTGATCGGCGAACTGGATACCCTGCAGGACGCGGGTATTGACGTGGTGCGGGTCAGCCCCCAGGCGCACCATACTGGCGAGATATTGCGCCTGTTCCGGGAAGGCATGGAGCAACGCCTCACCTCTGCGCAGGCCCTGGCGCAAATCGAAGGCCTGATGCCGGCGGCATCCTGCAATGGCTATTGGCACGGCAAGCCCGGCCTCGATTTCATCCGCAACACCCGTTAGCCAACATCGAGCAAGGTAACCAGCATGAAACTTTTTTTGATCCCGCAGCCCGTCAGTGCGCTTATTTCACTGCTGCCCCGCTATCCCCATTCGCTGATTTTTACGCGGGCCATCAATCTGGCGCTGAACGACAAACTGCACGATGAAGTCTGGCAGCCGCTGCATGGCAAACGGGTCTGCATCCGCGTCAAAGACGCCGGCATTGCCTTTCACTTCACCCTCGGATCGAAAGGCCTGATGGCACGCCATGCGGCGCACCAAACCGACCTCACCATCAGCGCCAGCGCCCAGGATTTCATCCTGCTGGCGATGCGCAAGGAAGACCCGGACACGCTGTTTTTCAGCCGACGCCTGGTAATGGAAGGCGATACCGAACTGGGACTGCTGGTGAAAAATACGCTGGATGCGATGGAATTGCCGCCGCTGGATTTCCGCGCCCTGCTGCCGGCGCGTTTGCTCGGCAAACTCCGCACACGCCTGCTGGCGTAATTTAATTATTCATCCATCGCCGTTTACGGTTCGCCGCCTAAAACCCTCGTCAGGTATTTTGCACCACCACTTTCGGGAATACCGAGGTGCGGTTCTGCGCCATTTCCGCGACCTTGACCGCGATACGGCGCGCGATCTGTTTATACGACTTCGCGATGTTGCCGTCGGGATCGGATACGACCGTCGGTTTGCCGGAATCGGTCTGTTCGCGAATGCGGATATCCAGCGGCAGGCTGCCGAGAAATTCGGTGTCGTAATCGGCGCACATCTTCTCGCCGCCGCCCGATCCGAAAATATGCTCTTCATGCCCGCATTTCGAACAGATATGCGTGCTCATGTTCTCCACAATACCGACGATCTTGACGCCGACCTTCTCGAACATCTTGAGCCCCTTGCGCGCATCCATCAGTGCGATGTCCTGCGGGGTGGTCACGATCACCGCGCCGGTGAGCGGCACTTGCTGGGCCAGCGAAAGCTGGATGTCGCCGGTACCGGGCGGCAGATCCACAATCAAATAATCCAGATCATCCCAGCGCGTCTGGCGCAGCAATTGATCCAGCGCCTGCGTAACCATCGGGCCGCGCCAGATCATCGGCGTATCATCGCTGGCGATCAGGAAGCCGATGGACATCGCCTGCAAACCATAGTTACTCATCGGCGTCATGAAATGTTCGCCGTCCGTAGTAGGCTGGCCGGAAATGCCCAGCATGGTCGGTTGCGAGGGCCCGTAGATATCGGCATCCAGCATCCCGACGCGCGCGCCTTCGGCCGCCAGGGCCAATGCGATATTTACCGCAGTGGTGGACTTGCCCACACCGCCCTTGCCGCTGGCTACCGCGATGATGTTCCTCACGCCGTCCACCAGCTTCGCGCCATGCTGCACCGTGTGCTGCACCACTTTGCTGGTTACGTTGACGCTGATGCTGCTGCCCGGCAACGCCGCCTTGAGATGCGCTTCGATCATCGCGCGAATCTCGTCCCACACGCTCTTTGCAGGGTAGCCGAGCACGATGTCCAGCGACACGTTGTTGCCGTCGATCTTGACGTTCTTCAGGACTTTGCCGCTGGCAAAATCTTTCCTGGTGTTCGGGTCGATCAAATTCTTCAATGCGCCTTGCACGTCGGCTTCGCTAAAACTCATTATTCACTCCTGAAATCATATAAAAACAAAGGTTGGATTCAAAACTGGCCAGCCACTCCGTCGCGGCATTTTAACTCAATGGCCGGCCTGACGGGCTTGAAGAATTAGGGCGCAGAGGAGTCGGCCGGCAAGCCGCTCAGTGGTGTCCGCAGCTGCCGCCGCTTCCACTTCCGCAGCCGCCTGCCTTTACTTCGGGCTCGCTGCCATGCTCACGGCTTCCCCCGGCAGCTTCCAGCTTCTCCAGATAGTCTTGCCACATCTCGGCCTGATGTTTGCCCAAGCTGTAAAGATAGTCCCAAGTATAAAGACCGGAGTCGTGCCCATCATCATAGACGATCTTCATCGCATAATTGCCGACCGGAAGGACTTCGAGTATGTCCACGTTTTTCTTGCCTACCTGCAATGTCTCCTGGCCGACGCCATGCCCCCTCACCTCGGCCGAGGGTGAAGACACCCGCAAAAATTCATACGGCAGCTGGTAACAGGTATCGTCGTCAAACGCGATTTCGAGCAAGCGGGATTGTTGATGCAACTTAATTTCAGTGGGGTGTGCTGACATGATTCCAGATTTACTCCTTTTATAGCAGCACCTTCGCCGCTGGTAATGAAAACCGCACCCTGACAACAGGTATCGATCAACCTGAAAATGCAATTTTTGCGGTGAAAAAAGGGTTAAGCCGCGATATACTGCGATGACTTGAACAACCGGGCAAAAAAACACAGGCGAGGCACTATACGCAACTCGCGCGGGTGCATCAAGGCCGGATTCCCATGCTTTTAAAAGTGTTATAGCGGCAATGAATCCGTGCATCCCAGCCGATAGTCGCGATGCCCGGATAACAGCGCCCGCGTTTAAATTCGGTAGGCAGGACGCGCGGTGTTAAAATCGCGCTCCAAAATTTTCTGAACTCGAGTTTTCCATGCTTTCCACAGCAAATATCACCATGCAATTCGGGGCGAAGCCCTTGTTTGAAAACGTTTCCGTAAAATTCGGCGACGGCAACCGTTACGGTTTGATCGGCGCGAACGGTTGCGGCAAGACCACCTTTATGAAAATCCTCGGCGGCGATCTGGAGCCGTCTTCCGGCAATGTGATGCTGGACCGAGGCGAGCGGCTGGGCAAGCTGCGCCAGGATCAGTTCGCCTTCGAGGACATGCGCGTGCTGGACGTGGTGATGATGGGGCATGCCGAAATGTGGGCGGCGATGTCGGAGCGCGACGCAATTTACGCCAACCCGGATGCCTCCGAGGAAGATTACATGCGCGCCGCCGATCTGGAAGCGGAATTCGCCGAATTCGACGGTTACACCGCCGAGCCGCGCGCCGGCGAATTGCTGCTCGGCGTGGGCATTCCGATCGAGCTGCACCAGGGGCCGATGCGCGAAGTGGCTCCCGGCTTCAAGCTGCGCGTGCTGCTGGCGCAGGCGTTGTTTTCCAGCCCGGACATCCTGCTGCTGGACGAACCGACCAACAACCTCGATATCAACACCATCCGCTGGCTGGAAGACATCCTCAACGCGCGCACCTGCACCATGGTCATCATCTCGCATGACCGCCACTTCCTGAACAGTGTGTGCACCCACATGGCCGATCTGGACTACGGCAAAATCACCACTTACCCCGGGACGTACGACGAGTACATGCTGGCCGCCACGCAGGCGCGCGAGCAGCAATCGGCGGACAACACCAAAGCCAAGGAGAAAGTCGCCGAGCTGAGAGCCTTCGTGGCGCGCTTCTCGGCGAATGCATCCAAGGCCAAACAGGCCACCTCGCGCGCGCGCCAGATCGACAAGATCAAGATCGAGGACATCAAGCCGTCCAGCCGCCAGTATCCGTTCATCCGCTTCGAATACGACGAGCGCGAAAAACTGCATCGCGTCGCGGTGGAGGTGCAGCATGTGACGAAGGGCTTCGACCGGGTGCTGTTTTCCAACGTGAACTTCCGCATCGATGCGGGCGAGAAGATCGCCATCATCGGCCCGAACGGCATCGGCAAAACCACGCTGCTGCGCTGCCTGGTGGGCGATCTCGCGCCCGACACCGGCACCATCAAATGGACGGACAAGGCCAGGATCGGCTACTACGCGCAGGACAGCAGCGCCGAATTTGCCGAAGACAAAATCATGACCGACTGGATGACCTATTGGCGCGGCCCGAACGATGACGACCAGGCGGTGCGCGCCACGCTGGGGCGCCTGCTGTTTTCCGGCGACGATGCCAAGAAAAGAGTGAAGGTGCTGTCCGGCGGCGAGAAGGGGCGCATGCTGTTCGGCAAGCTGATGCTGCAACGCCCCAACGTGCTGCTGATGGACGAGCCGACCAACCATATGGACATGGAATCCATCGAGTCGCTCAACACCGCGCTGCTGGAATACAAGGGCACGCTGATCTTCGTCAGCCACGACCGCGAGTTTGTTTCGTCGCTGGCGACGCGCATCATCGAGATTTCCGCCAAGGGCGTGACCGACTATCACGGCAACTATGAAGAGTATCTGCGCGACCAGGGGATGGCACTTTAACGCTCTCTTGTAGGAGCGGGCCATGCCCGCGAATAAAAACATGACAAAGAACCTCGCGGGCATGGCCCGCTCCTACAACAACCAACCGCATGATGAATTTGCGATCAAGGATGAGGAACTGACATGAACGAACACCGCTACACACTAACGCTCTCCTGTCCGGACCGGGTCGGCATCGTCGCGGCGGTGAGCGGCTTCGTCGCGCAGCATGGCGGCTTCATCGTCGAGGCCAGCTACCACACCGATCAGGAGACGCAGCGCTTCTTCATGCGCCAGGAAATCCGCGCCGACTCCCTGCCGTTCGATGCGGCGGAATTGCGCACGCGCTTCGTCCCGCTGGCGGAGCAATTCCGCATGAGCTGGCAGGTCAGCGATTCCGCCGTGAAGAAACGCGTGGTGCTGCTGGTCAGCAAACAGGATCACTGCCTCAACGACCTGCTGCACCGCTGGCGCAGCGGCGAGCTGGAAGTGGAGATCCCCTGCGTGATTTCCAACCATGAAGACTTGCGCGGCTTTGTCGAATGGCACGGCATCCCGTTTCATTACGTTGCCATGCATGAAAAGGCGGGGCAGGACAAGACTGCGGCCTTTGCGGAAATCGCGCGGCAGTTCGATGCGTCGCGCGGCGATGTGATGGTGCTGGCGCGCTTCATGCAGATCGTGCCGCCGGATTTATGCACCCGTTATGCCGGGCGCATCATCAACATCCACCACAGCTTCCTGCCTTCCTTCGCCGGCGCGAAGCCCTACCATCAGGCCTATCATCGCGGCGTGAAGCTGATCGGCGCGACCTGCCATTATGTTTCCGACGAGCTGGACGCCGGCCCGATCATCGAGCAGGACACCATGCGCATCGACCACGGCGACACCGTGGAAGACATGGTGCGCTACGGCAAGGACATCGAGAAAGCCGTGCTGGCGCGCGGCCTGCGCTACCATGTCGAAGACCGCGTGCTGGTCTGCGGCAACAAGACGATCGTGTTTCGCTAAGAGCCCATCGTCAAGGCGCCCTTCAACAACTCCTCAAATTCCCCAGCCGGCACCGGCCTGGAAAACAAGTAACCTTGCCCATAGTTGCATCCCGCAACGGTTAGCAGCATTTGCTGCTCCTCCGTCTCCACCCCCTCGGCGATCACTTTCATGCCGAGCTTGTGCGCCATCATGATGATGGCCTCGGACAGCGCCATGCTGCCTGAGCCGGGCTCCAGTCTGCGGGTGAAGGACTGGTCTATCTTCAGGTAGTCAATGTCAAATTTCTGGAGATAAGACAGCGAGGAATAGCCCGTGCCAAAATCATCAAGCGATATCTGGATGCCTGCCTCATGGAATTGCAGCAGCTTGTCCTTCACGCCGGCGTCCTCATTAAGCAACAGCCCTTCGGTGATTTCAATAACCAGGTTTTGCCCTGGCAGCCCCAGTTCCTGCAAATAAGCGGGCCACGCCTGGCACGGGCTGCCGGTGCCTTGGAACTGTATGGGCGACATGTTCACGCTGGTCTGGAACTCCGGGTCGAACAGCGCCTGCCAGCGTTGGGTCTGGCGCACCGCTTCCCTGAACACCCAGTCGCCGATTTCGAGAATCAGCCCGATTTCTTCGGCCAGTGGAATAAATTCAGCGGGGCTGACCAGGCCACGCACCGGGTGCTGCCAGCGGATCAATGCTTCGGCCTTATGAATACGTCCCGTGGCCAATTCCACGATGGGCTGGTAATAAACCTTGAACTGGCTGGCGGCCAGCGCGCCGCGCAAATCATTGGTCAATCTCAGCTTGGCCTGTGCGGCTTGCTGCATGGACTGGGTGAAATAGTTGAAGCGGCCCCGCCCTGCGTTCTTGGCGGCATACATCGCCTGGTCGGCATTCTTGATCAACGCTTCCATCCCGGCGGCATCGTGTGGATACAGCGTGATGCCGATGCTGGCCGATAAATAGGCCACCTCGCTCTCCAGATGGAAAGGCTCGGCGAGTCCGCGGAGGATGTTCTGGGCCAGCGTATCAATCCTTTTGACTTCGCTGAGTTCCGTCAGGATGATGATGAACTCGTCCCCGCCCATGCGCGCCACCGTGTCGGTCTCGCGCACACAGGCACTGATGCGGCGTGCCGCCTCCACCAGCAGTTTGTCGCCCATGCTGTGGCCGAGCGTGTCATTGATTTCCTTGAAGCGGTCGAGGTCGATATACAGCAATGCCATGGTCAGGCTGGCGCGCTCCGCTCTCTTGATTTCCTGCGCCAGCCGGTCGAGAAGCATGTGGCGGTTAGGCAGGCCGGTCAGCGTATCAAAGTTGGCCTGTTTCCAGATCAGGTCCTCGGATTTTTTCCGGTCGGTGATATCGTGAACGAATGCACTGAATTCGTACTTGTCCGCCGTCTTGCCGGATGCCTTAATGGGGACGATGGACAATTCAACGGGGAATTCATGCCCGTCGCGGTGCAGCCCCAGCAGCTCGACCCGTGAATTCAGGATAGGTCCCGTGCCGGTGGACAGAAAACGCTTCAGGCCCTGCTTATGCGCCCCGCGGTACTGGGGCGGGATGATCGTTTCGTCCATCATCCGCCCGACCGCTTCCTCGCGGGGCCAGCCGAAAATCTTTTCCGCCTGGGCGTTCCAGCCGGTGATGATTCCTTCGGCATCCATCTGCACCACGGCGTCCAGGGCGGTCTCGATAATGGTACGAAACCTCTCCTGGCTCTCCATCAGTACCCGCTCCGCCTGCTTGCGCCTGGTGATGTCCTCTCCCGAAGCGAGCGCCCCGATGATCTTCCCGGATTCATCCAGCAAGGGCGAGTTATGCCATGCGACCGTCAGCACATCACCGCCACCGGTCAATATATCGTTTTCAAAGTACTCGACGGACGCAACGTCGCCGCCCATCAATCGTGTATGAACTTTCTTAACCTCTTCCCGCGCCGGCTCGGGCAGGTAGTTGTCGAACCAGTCCTTGCCGAGAATCTCCGTTTCAGGATAGCCCAGCATTTCACACCCCTTGCGGTTGATCATCTGCACCCTGCCTTGCGCATCGAGTGCGACCAGCATGACGCCGGCAGTGTCCAGATACTGTTGCGCCCGCTGCCGGGATTCCAGAAGTTCCTTTTCCGCTACCTTGCGCGCGGTGACGTCTTCGTAGATGCCCAGAACGCCGATTACCCGGTTGCTTTCATCGCGCAGCGGCACCTTGGAGGTGCGCGCCCAGATCGTGTCGCCGTCCGGTGTTGTCCCTGGCTCTTCGTAATCCAGCTTGGCGATGCCCGACTCCATCACCGCCTTGTCGTCGGCGCGATACAACTCGGCCAGATCCTTTCGCCACATTTCGAAGTCGGTTTTGCCGGTCACTTCGTCCGGGCTGGAGCACCCGGCAGCTTTCGCAAACTGAGTGTTGCAGCCCAGATAGCGCGAATCGCGATCCTTCCAGAATATGCGGACTGGCGCGTTTTCCACGACGGACCGGAGCAAATGCTCTGCCTGCTTGCGCTCTTCAAGCAGGCCGTTGAATCCATCGGCCATTTTGTTGAAGCTGTCGCCTATCTGGCTGAGCTCGTCACGCGTGCCGAGCCTGACCCGCTGGTTCAGGTCGCCGCCGGCAAAGGTGTGCGCGGAATGGACCAGCGATCTGACGCTGCCGATGATGGCGTAGTAGATGCTGACCGAGATATAGACCACCAGCAGAAGCAGCAGCAGGGCGCTGCCGATACTCACAAGCAGCGTATTTTCTGCCCGGGCAATCCGCGCCTCGATGAGCATTTGGGTCGTCGGCAGCATGGTTTCATGCAGTTGCGCATAGCCCTTGTCGATCTCTGCGGTGGCCGTCTCCAGAAAGGCTTCCGGAGGCGTGGCAAAATGACCGGTGAGGATGTCAGACGCCACGATGCCGGTAATCTGCCGCGCCGAAGCGACGATGTTGTTGGATGCCGTCAGGAGCGGTTCGCGCACTGCCGGATTGTAGCGGCCGGTCTTCTCGATGCCGACCCTGAGTTCCCTGAGCGAGCTGTCGAGTTCGGTAACCAGGGCATTCAATTTGGCCTTCTGGGATTCGCCGATCTGTTTCCTGGCCAGTATCCCGGTGCCGTAGGCGCGGAGCTGGCCGAGGTATTCGAGCGCGTGCGGCAGCTTGTTGATGGAGGTGTCGATCAGGTAGTAGGTGTCGAGCTCCGCATCCAGGATCAGCGCATAATCATCGGCGATTGACGACTCGAACAACCGGAACTGCTCGATCAGGCGGGTATGTGCAGTAAAGTTCTCCTCCGCCGTCCAGTGGAGCCCCTCCTTGCGCAGCTCCTCCCAGCCTGCCTTGATGTTCCGTAAGCCTTCGCTCGCGGCCAGGCCGGGCGGCAACGCTTTCTCCATTGCCCCGAATGCTTCGGCAACCGCCGCTTCCTGGGCGGCACGCCGGTTTCGCATCGTCTCGTTGCCGCCGAGCAGCGCGACCGAGAGTCCGCGATGCAACTGGAGGGACTGCACGGACCGGGAAACCGGCTCGATCAGCACGAGGCCTTGCAGTTCCAGCCTCGATGGCTGGATGACCCGGTCGAGGCTGGCTAACAGGCCGTACATCGCCACCGCGATCGCGACCAAAGACATCAGCCACAGCAGCGTGAATTTTTTCGTGTAGTTCAGCCGGTTCAGCAGGGCGATGGCGGGGGAAAAGATGGCCCGCATTGTTTTCCCCCTTATACCGTTATTGTTCGTCATGACCCTATATCGCTCCCTGCCCGTTAGCACGCCGCAATTGCGATTATTGTAGCGTCATTTGCGGGGTAACGCTCTGACCCTCAATATTGGTATGCTCCCGGTTAAGGATGACAAAGGCTACAATGTCTCGGACGGACATGCGGCAAGGCTGACAACTCCGGGCTTTAACAATGTGAGCGAGAAGTGAGCTGCTTGCGCAGCACCGCCATATGCGAATGTTTGAAGCCCAGTTTCCGGTAAAAACCCAATGCGGCCCTGTTATCCCGGTCTGCCAGCAAGGTGACGCGTGTCATCCCCTCCATCCTTGCCCAACAGAGAATATGCTCGACCAGCCGCCGTCCCAGCCCTTTGCTCCGGTATTCGTTACGGACTATCGCGTCTTCCAGCACCGCCACCCGGCAGCCTTCCGCCGTACTGACGGTGATCAGCACGTTCGCCATGCCCGCCACCCGGCCCTGATCGCGCAACACAAAAAGCCTGCCCAGCATCGGGTTATCCAGAATCAGGCGCAAGCCGCGCAACTGTTTTTCGCGAGCCGGACGGAAATCACTTTCCAGCGTGAACAGTTCGGCGAGCAGATCCGCCAGTTGCTCGAGGTCGCTATGCTCCGCTGGCAAAATTTCAATTTCCATTGCCACTCAATTTTCCGCATCAACCAGCAACACTTCACCCCTTGCGCCTGCAGCCCCGGCTGCCGTGGACGGACCCGAAGCGAACCAGTAGGCGGCGGCCATGAAGAGAGTGCCGCTGATCGTGTTGCCCAATGTCACCCACAACAGGTTGTGCCCCATGCCCGCCAGGCTGACGGTATCGGGATGTTCGCCCAGCAGAGCGACGCTGAAAATCGTCATGTTGGCAACCGAGTGCTCATAGCCGCTGGCGATGAACGCGAACAGACACCAGAAGATCATGCCTAGTTTCGCTGCGTCGCTGGTTGTGCGATATGTCATCCAGATTGCCAGGCACACCAGCCAGTTGCACAATATCCCGCGCGCGACCAGTTCAACGGCGGGCGCGTTCATCTTGGCGTCGGCTATCTTGAACAACAGCGGAGCACCATCTGAAAACAACACGCCGCCGCCACCTGCAATGAAGATCAGCGCCAGCAAGATTGCCCCCGCCAGGTTGCCGGTCCAGCCTATTGCCCAGGCCTTTCCGATGTCCTCAAGCCCGATACGGCGGCACAGCCAGCCAATCGGCATGATCATGGTGAGCCCCGTGTAGAGTTCCGACCCGGCGAAGACTACCAGCGTGAGTGCAATGCCAAAGGATGCGCCCATGATGAGTTTCTGCCAGGCCGGATCAACCTTGGCGCCGACGCTGAAAATAAGAATGATGCCCAACCCAACATAGGCGCCCGCCATCATGGCGGCAACAAAAAATGCCGGCATGGAAGCACGCACGGCAGCGGCCTTGCCTTCCGCTGCCGCGGCGACTTTATGGATCGTCTCAAGATACATGGTCATTTTCCTTTGCAAGCGATTTGCTTTTCTCAATTCCTTAGTTCTTTTGCCTCAACCTGAGGAAAGCAGATGGCAGTTTGTAGGTGCGAATTTATTCGCACTAACAATGGGCTATGTGCGAATAAATTCGCACCTACAAATGCGGCTTTTAGCTTCACTCATTATGAGAGATTGAGATACACCTCGCCTTTGTCCACGCGCGCCCGGTAGCGTTGCGTGCAGCCGCAGTCAGGCGCGACAGCCTCCCCGCTGTCGAGTTGCACCGTCCATCCGTGCAGCGGGCAAGTCACCTTGCGGTCAAACACGATGCCCTGCGATAGCGGCCCGCCCTTGTGCGGGCACTGATCCCGCAACGCGAAGACCTCGTCCAGGCCATTGCGGAACACCGCGATATCACCCTTTTCGGTTTGCACCACCCGGGAACCCAGCCTGGGAATTTCTTCAAGCGGGCATACCCTTATCCATTCATTCATGTTCATCTCCAAAAATGTAGGTCGGGTTAGCGCAGCGTAACCCGACGTGATATGTACATGACGGTTGTCGGGTTACGCTGCGCTAACCCGACCTACGCCCTGAAGCCTGATCGGTATGAACTCCCGCGCTTCTGCACCGAGCACGCGCTCCTGCCACGGGTCTTTTTCGTCGCGCAGCGCGTCCGCAAGCCGCTCATAAAGCGCCTTGCGCCCTGCGGCATCTGCCACGATGCGTTGCTTCACATAGTCCATGCCGACGCGCTGCACCCAATGCACGGTGCGGTCGAGGTAACGCGCCTCCTCGCGGTAGAGCTGGATGAAGGCGCTGGCATATTCCATCACTTCCTCCGCGCTCTTCACCTTGACGAGAAACAGCGACACTTCCGCCTTGATGCCGCCATTGCCGGCGACGTAGATTTCCCAGCCCGAATCGACGCCGACGATGCCGACATCCTTGATCGTTGCTTCGGCGCAGTTGCGCGGGCAGCCGGACACGGCGAGCTTCACCTTGTGCGGCGCCCACATGCGGTCGAGCTCTTTCTCCAGCGCGATGCCCAGGCTGGTCGAATCCTGTACACCGAAACGGCACCACTCCGAACCGACGCAGGTTTTAACTGTGCGGATCGATTTGCCGTAAGCGAAGCCGGAGGGCATGTCGAGATCGGCCCAGACTTTCGGCAAGTCTTCCTTCTTCACGCCGAGCAGATCGATGCGCTGGCCGCCGGTGAGCTTCACCGTCGGCACGGCATATTTCTCCGCCACTTCGGCGATGCGCTTCAGTTGCGCGGGCGTGGTCACCCCGCCGTAGATACGCGGCACAACCGAGTAAGTGCCGTCCTTCTGGATATTGGCGTGGGCGCGCTCGTTGATAAAACGCGACTGCGGATCATCCTGGTAATCATGCGGCCAGGCGCACAACAAATAGTAATTGAGCGCCGGGCGGCAGGAAGCGCAGCCGTTCACGTTGCGCCACTCAAAAAACCCCATCGCCTCCGGAATCGATTTCAATTTGCGCTCAACGATCGCCTTGCGTACCTCTTCGTGGGTGTAGTCGGTGCAGCCGCAAACGGGTTTTCTGCTGACGTCCACAGGCTGGTAGGCGCCGCCGATGGTGGAGGCGAGGATCTGCTCCACCAGTCCGGTGCATGAGCCGCATGAAGAAGAAGCCTTGGTGTGTTTGCGCACATCATTCAGCGTGAACAGGCCTTTCTCCTTGATCGCCTTGACGATGGTGCCTTTGCATACGCCGTTGCAGCCGCATACTTCCATGTCGTCCGGCATGGACGCCGCATTATTCTGGCCCTGATGCCCGCTGTTGCCGAGATGACTCTGGCCCGACATCAGGCGGCCGCGCAACTCGCGGATATTCTGGCCGTCGCGCAGCAACTGGAAATACCATGACCCGTCCGCGGTATCACCGTACAGCACGCTGCCGACAATTTTTTCGTCCCTGACCACCAGCTTTTTGTACACGCCGCCGGACGGGTCGCTCAACACGATCTCCTCAGTGCCCGCGCCGCCCGTGAAATCGCCGGCGGAAAACAGGTCGATGCCGGTGACCTTGAGCTTGGTCGATGTCACCGAGCCGGTATAGCGGCTGATGCCGAGCTGCGCCAGATGATTGGCGCACACCTTCGCCTGTTCGAACAGCGGCGCCACCAGGCCGTAAGCGATGCCGCGGTGCGACACGCATTCGCCCACCGCGTAAATGCGCGGATCGTAGGTCTGCATGGTGTCGTTCACCACCACGCCACGCTCGCAATGCAGGCCGGCGGCTTCGGCCAGTCCGGTGTTGGGACGGATGCCGACCGCCATCACCACCAGATCGGCAGGCAGCGTTTCACCGTCTTTGAATCGGATTGCAGATACGCGCCCCGATTCCCCGGCAACCAGTTCCGCAGTCTGCTTTTCCAGCTTGAATTTGAGGCCCTTGGCTTCCAGCGATTGCTGCAACAGGCCGGCGGCGGTGCGATCGAGCTGGCGCTCCATCAGCCACGGCATCAGGTGCACCACGGTCACGTCCATGCCGCGCAGCCTGAGGCCGTTGGCCGCTTCCAGACCGAGCAGCCCGCCGCCGATCACCACCGCGTGGCGGTAACGCGACGCGGCTTCGATCATCTCATCGGTGTCCCTGATGTCGCGGTAGGAAATCACGCCGGGCAAATCCTTGCCCGGCACCGGCAGCATGAACGGGTTGGAACCGGTAGCGAGCAGCAGGCGGTCATAACCGGCTTCGGTGCCGTCGGCGGCGATCACCTTGCGCCGCACGCGGTCGATTTGCGTCACCGTCCTGTTCAGAAGCAGGGTGATGCCGTTTTGCGCGTACCAATCGACATCGTTCAGCATGATGTCCTTGATCGTCATTTCCCCGGCGAGCACCGGCGACAACAGGATGCGGTTGTAGTTGCCATACGGCTCGGCGCCGAACACGGTGATGTCGTACATATCCGGTGCGAGCCTGAGCAACTCTTCCAGCGCGCGTATCCCGGCCATGCCGTTGCCGATGACGACCAGCTTTGTCTTCTTTGTATCCATCATGCCGTTCCCACAGTAAAAAGGTATCTCGGTAGGGGTTTATTCCATTTCAAAGGCTCAACAATCCGTAGGCCGGGCTACGCCCGACAACCATTCGACAATCGGCGGGCAGAGCCCGCCCTACGAAAGAATTTAGAAATGGAATTACAGGCTGTAAGCGCGTTCACCGTGCGAGGTAGTATCCAGCCCTTCGCGTTCTTCCTCTTCCGCCACACGCAACCCCATAACCAGATCGATCAGCTTGAACAGCACGAAGCTGACAACGCCCGACCACAGGATCGTCACACCCACGCCCCAGGCCTGGCTGGTCACTTGCCCGATGATGGAGTACTCCGCCACCTTGCCTGCGGCGTAGTCGTACACACCGGTACCGCCGAGGCCGGGCGACGCCAGCACGCCGGTCGCCAGTGCGCCCAGGATGCCGCCCACGCCGTGGATGCCGAACACATCCAGCGAGTCGTCGATGCCGAGCAGCTTCTTCAGGCCGGTGACACCCCAGAAACACACAACGCCAGCCAGCAAGCCCAGCACGATGGCGCCCATCGGGCCGATGAAGCCGCACGCCGGGGTGACCGCGACCAGGCCGGCGACCGCGCCGGAAGCCAGGCCCAGCATGCTGGGCTTGCCCTTCAGCAGCCATTCAGCGAGCATCCACGAGAATGCGGCGGCAGCCGTCGCGACCACGGTATTCACCATCGCCAGCACCGCCGTGCCGTTGGCTTCGAGGTTGGAACCGGCGTTGAAACCGAACCAGCCCACCCACAGCAGCGATGCGCCGATCATCGTCATCGTCAGGCTGTGCGGCGCCATCGCCTCCTTGCCGTAGCCGATACGCTTGCCGAGCACGATAGCACCCATCAATGCGCCCATTGCCGCGTTGATATGCACCACCGTGCCGCCCGCGAAATCCAGCGCGCCTTTGCCGAAGATGAAGCCGGATGGATCGGCGTAAGCCGAAGGGCCGCCCCAGAACCACACCATGTGCGCCATCGGCAGATACGAGAAGGTGAACCACAGCGCGGCGAACACCAGCAGCGCGGAGAACTTGATGCGTTCGGCGAAGCCGCCCACGGTCAGCGCCACGGTGATCGCCGCGAAGGTGAGCTGGAACACCATGAACAGCATCTCGGGAATCACCACGCCCTTGCTGAAGGTTTCCACCACCGCATCGGTGCTCACCCCGGCGAGGAATGCCTTGGAGAATCCGCCGATGACATCATTCATGCCGCCGCCTGCGGTGAACGCCAGGCTGTAGCCGTACATCACCCACAGGATGGAGATCAGGCAGAAGATCGCGAACACTTGCGCCAGCACCGACAGCATGTTCTTGACGCGCACCAGGCCGCCGTAAAACAACGCCAGGCCGGGCAGCGACATGAGAATGACGAGGATGGTGGCAACCAGCATCCATGCGGTGTCGCCCTTGTCGGGCACAGGCGCACTGGCAACTTGCTCGGCAAGCGCCGCTGCGGACAGGCCGCATAGCGCCGCCATCAGGGCAAAAAATGCGAGTATTTTCTTTATTGCGTTCATGGCCTGTCTCCTTACAATGCATCCGCGCCGGACTCGCCGGTGCGAATGCGAATCACCTGTTCGAGTTCGGATACGAAAATCTTGCCGTCGCCGATCTTGCCGGTTCGCGCGGATTTTTCGATGGCCTCCAGCACCTGCTCCAGCAAACTGGCCTGCACGGCGGCTTCCAACTTTATCTTCGGCAGAAAATCCACCACATATTCCGCGCCGCGATACAACTCGGTGTGGCCCTTTTGCCGCCCGAAGCCCTTGACTTCGGTGACGGTGATGCCCTGCACGCCGATCGCGGAAAGCGCCTCGCGCACCTCGTCCAGCTTGAACGGCTTGATGATAGCGACGACCATTTTCATGACATTCTCCTATTCCATGTGAAGGGGCAGGAATCGCCCCGGCGGTTTATTTAAAACGCATGTGTCACCGACAATACGGCGGTGCCATTGCCCCAATCGCCGCCAAATGCAGGATAGGTATAGAACGGGCTGGCGTTGGTGTCGGTGTAAGCCAGTCCGACCACGTAACCGCTGAAGTCCTTGGATACGCTCAGCTTGTAGTCGGTGTAAGTGGGCGTGTTGGCGAAGGCCGCTGCCGCAGCACCCTTGTAGGTCTGCTTGCCGACATGCGCACCGAAAGTGATGCCGGTGTCGGCAACAGGAACGCTGGCGTTGATTTCAAGGTAGTTGGTACCCGCTGCTCCCGGGACCGTCAGGAATTGGCCCAGGCCGTAGGAATACTTGGCCGCAATCCACTTGTAGCCGATCGCGCCGTAGAGTTCATCGGTATCGGCCTTGGCAAAACCGGCGGCGGCTGTGTAGTTGCCCAAATAGTTGTAACGGATGAAGCCGACGTCATAGGTGAAGTCTTCGGCGAAGCTGTTGCGGAAACCGAAGTAGGTATCCAGCTCCATGGTGACGCTGCCGGTCGCCACCGCGCCGCTGTCGGCGATCCAACTCACATTCGAGCCCCATACGCCCGCATACAGGCCGCTGGAATGTGAGTAGTCGATGCCGCCCTGCACCGCCGGATTGCCGGAGGTTTGCGAGATGCCACGGAAAATATAGTCGGTGGTGAAACCGACATTCGCGCTAAACATATGCGGAGATGCCGGTGCATCCGCCGCCATTGCTGCGCCGGGCAATGCCAACGCGGCCAACATCAAAGACTTCAGCAATTTACTTTTAGCTCCGCTGAAACTTGCTTTACGCGTTTTAGCTCCGCTGAAACTCACTTCGTTCGTTTTCATCATGATTCCTTTTTTGAGTTGAGAACGGCATAACAATATCCGCACAGCTTCTTTAGCAGGATACATGCCAGATCAAATTGCTATTTAATTACAATATGTTGCGATGCGGCACAGCCTCCCCATAACAGGCCAATGCAATATCCTGGTGCGCAGCAAAATGCCATCGCACCCATTAGGTGCGGCAAGCAAGTGTTTAAATTGCTACACTTCGGGGCGTACCAACTACGGGAGACTGAATCATGCCTAACACGAAAATTTTTGATGACCTGTCCGCCAAACTCAGCGAACTGTTGAAGAACAGTCCGGCCAAAGACATTGAGAAAAATGTCCGCGCCATGCTCGCGCAAGGCTTCACCAAGCTCGACCTGATAACGCGCGAAGAGTTCGACATCCAGGCGCAAGTGCTGGGACGCGCGCGCGAACAACTCACTGCGCTGGAAGCGCGCGTCGCTGAACTGGAGGCGCAGCGCAACACGACCGCGAAGTAATCGTGAACCAAGGTAGCGTGCGCTGTGCGCACGACACAGATCAAAAACGTGCGCACAGCGCACGCTACCTTCACTGGCCTCCGGTCAGGCGGGAATGACGAACCCATGAGCCTGGCTGTTCTGTACAGCCGCGCCTTATCCGGCATGGAGGCGGCGCTGGTCACCGTCGAGGTACACTTGGCCAACGGCCTGCCCAACTTCACCATCGTCGGTTTGCCGGAAACCGAAGTCAAGGAAAGCAAGGATCGGGTGCGCGCCGCGCTGCAGAATTGCCAGTTCGATTTTCCGGCGCGGCGCATTACCGTCAACCTTGCCCCCGCCGATTTACCCAAGGAAAGCGGGCGCTTCGATTTACCCATCGCGCTCGGCATTCTCGCCGCGACCGGGCAGATACCCTCCGATAAACTCGCCGAATACGAATACGCCGGGGAGCTTGCATTGACCGGCGAGCTGCGCCCGATACGCGGCGCGCTGGCGATGACTTACCGCGCCGCCAGCAACGGGCGCGCCTTCATCCTGCCGCAGGCGAATGCCGCCGAAGCCGCGCTGGTGGAGGAGGCGACCGTGTACCCGGCGCAATCGCTGCTGCAAGTGGCCGCGCATCTCGCCGGACGCGAAACCCTCGCACCGTATATCAGCCAGCCGCAGAGGATCGCGCCGCATTACCCGGACATGCGCGAAGTGAAAGGGCAGGCGCAAGTCAAGCGCGCGCTGGAAATCGCCGCTGCCGGCGGGCATAGCGTGCTGATGGTCGGCCCGCCCGGCACCGGCAAATCCATGCTGGCGGCGCGCTTCCCCGGCATTCTGCCGCAGATGTCCGAAGCCGAAGCGTTGCAGAGCGCCGCCGTGCAATCGCTGGACGGCAGCTTCGATGTGGCGAAGTGGAAGACGCGCCCGTATCGCGCTCCGCACCACACCGCGTCCGGTGTCGCGCTGGTCGGCGGCGGCAGCAATCCGCGCCCCGGTGAAATCTCGATGGCCTTGCATGGTGTGCTGTTCCTCGATGAATTGCCGGAATTCGAGCGCAAGGTGCTGGAAGTGTTGCGCGAACCGCTGGAATCGGGGCACATCACCATCTCGCGCGCGGCACGCCGCGCCGATTTCCCGGCGCAGTTCCAGTTGATCGCCGCGATGAATCCCTGCCCGTGCGGCTATCTCGGCCATTACAACGGCAAATGCCGCTGCACGCCGGATCAGGTGTCGCGCTACCGGGGCAAAATATCCGGCCCGTTTCTGGACCGCATCGACATCCAGATCGAAGTGCCCGCCGTGGCGCAGAATGATTTGCTCAACAAGGCGGACGGCGAAGCCAGCGCCGATTTGCAGGCGCGCGTGGAAGTCGCGCGGCAGCGCCAGCTCGCGCGCCAGGACAAGGCAAACGCGCAGCTTTCGGTGACCGAGATCGACGCGTTATGCATACCGGATGCGCAAGGCGCCGCGCTGCTGCAACAGGCGATCAGCCGCCTTAACTTCTCCGCGCGCGCCTATCACCGCGTGCTCAAGGTCGCGCGCAGCATCGCCGATCTGGAAGGGGTTGATGGCATCGCGCCCCAGCATATCGCCGAGGCGGTGCAGTACCGGCGGCTCAATCTTTAGTGCACCTCGAATAAATCCGTCATTCCCGCGCAAGCGGGAATCCAGTTTATTAATTTGACTGGGCTCCCGCCTTCGCGGGAGCGACGAAACCGGGATTTTTCCAGTCGCCCTTTAGCAGAACAACTAGCTAAAACGGCGGCTCACTTGCCAGGCTCAGCATTTCCGCATTGAGCGGATGGGCAAAGCTCAGTGCGCTGGCATGCAACAGCAACCGTTCCACCCTGCCCTCTGCCTCTCCCCCGTACAACGCATCGCCCATAATCGGATGCCCGATGGCCGCCATGTGCACCCGCAACTGGTGGGTGCGGCCGGTGACCGGCTCCAGTTCCACGCGAGAGGTGTCAGTGGACGCATCATGTGCCAGCAGGCGATAGCG
>Ga0209317_1000244_pt1 | contig 71630 bp, 63 predicted proteins | sample RifGroB2_FD_183994 | JGI IMG/M metagenome (GOLD analysis project Ga0209317, IMG submission 183994) | Soil microbial communities from Rifle, Colorado, USA - Groundwater B2 (SPAdes) (version 2) | ecosystem: Environmental > Terrestrial > Soil > Unclassified | place: Rifle, Colorado | collected...
GCATTGAAGAGGCCTTTGGCTGGATCAAGATGATCGGCAATCTGAGAAAGACCAGACACAGGGGGGTTCAGAAAGTCGATTGGTACTTCACCTTGACCGCGGCAGCTTACAATCTCGTCCGAATGCGAAAACTTTGCGGAACTGGCCCATAGAAACAAGGGGAACTCCGCAATGGCGACCCACCTTCGCCCGGAAAGGGCGAGAAAGGGGCGACAACAGAAGTCAAAGGTCGAATAATAGCTTAGGATTTCTTTAAAAAAATCCTATCAAGGGAGATGCCTAACTGAAGTCGAGGTCTTTTTCAACATCCTGTTAGAGGCTTGAAGCATTACGCAAAGGACGCCAAGAAGGCGCTAAGATCGCAAGGGAACCAATTTTTTGGGTTTAACCTCAGGCCTTGCTTCGCGTTCTTCGCGGACGTTCTTCGCGTTCTTTGCGCAACAGCTTTAGAGGCTTGCAGCATTACGCAAAGGACGCCAAGAAGGCGCTAAGAACTCAAAGGGAAGCGAAACTTTGGACTCACCAGCTGCCACCCACCAGCGAGGCCCGTAAAGTCTCCATCGTGGGGATATTGTTCCTGATCGCCTGCGGGGTGAAGGGCTCCAGGTAGTAGGGGATGCCGTCCCTGAACAGATTCTCTATTCTCTTTTCGATCATCACCGGGACCTTTTTGGCGTCGTCGGTGAGCCAGATGTTAAGCGGGCCGCGGGCGTAGAAAAGCCCTTCACTTTCGATCTCCATCTCCGGGCTGATCACGATGGTGCGGAAACTGCCTGCCGGAGTCTGAACCGTCTCGCGCCGGAGCACCTTGATCTTGATCCGGTTCACCTTCCCCTTGTCGAGCACATTCACCATTACCGTCTTGCCGACCGTGAGCGGCAGCTGCCTCAGATAATACAGGCAGGAGACCGGATCCCAGGCCGGCTCGACCAGCGGCTTGGACGATTTCTGGAAGGTGCGTAAGTTCACGAAGTCGAGAGTTTTTTTCTTGCGGTTCAGGCTGGCGGCGCGGTACCAGTCGTTTCTCCCCTCGTGGAGTTTCATCTTGTAGCTGTGCAGGGTAAACCCCTTGCCGACCCTGTCGAGCCTGCTGATTTCCAGGTCCTCCACCTTGTAGAAAGGGGCAGACCAAGGCTCCGAGTCCACCTTCGAGACGATTTCCAGCGTCGGGCCGTTGAAGGCGGTCTTAATGCTCGAAGTGCCGATCTTAATCCCGGCCCAGGTCACCTCGTAATTGAGCAGTTCCGGAATCGAGGAGGCGGCGCAACTCCCTCCCGAGAAGGCGAAGAGAAGAGCAGAGAGTAAAAAAGAGAGAGCGAGGTTATTCATAGGTATCCCGTTGGAGTGAAGAGCATCTGAATAAGATAAGGATCGCCGGCTATTCCCCCCCCTCCCTTTATGGGAGACGGGGCTTTGGGCAGCGTACCAGGATTAGAGTTACAGGCATATTTGAGAACAAGTTACGCAAAGGACGCCAAGAGGGCGCTAAGAACGCAAGGGAACCAAATCTTTTAGGTTTAACCTTAAGCCTTACTTCGCGTTCTTCGCGGATGTTCTTGGCGTTCTTTGCGTAACAGGCTTTCAAAAGGTTTTTAAGTCGGGCCTTAGCGCCGGGAGGTCAGAATTGCCGCCCCTACAACTCTTGATTAGCGCTCATCTTCCGCTGTTCGAGTTCCTCCCCTTTCAAGGTGGAGGTCAGGAGGGGGATGGGTTGTTTTTTGGCGCCTGATTCAACCCATCTCCACCCGACCCTACCCTTCTTTGCGTTAATGCTTCAGGTTAGGTCAGTGGCGAATCCGTCACGGCTTCAACTTGTAATAGATCTGGACCATATTATCTACCGCAATCTGCCGGTATCTCTCTGTAAGAGTCATCTTTTTGCCTTCCAGGACATCATTGAAGCAGGAGCAGTTAAAGGGAACCTGCAACTCCCCGGCTTTTGCCTGTGCCGCAATGACCAGGTCGTTCAGGTCCTCCAGAACTTTTGAATCGCCGGCGGTGAAGATGTTCTGGTCTCCCCACCTGCCGCGAATCTTGTTTATCCCGGCGCTGAACCCGTACTGCGCGGCAAGCTCGACAAACAGCGGGATCTCCCGGTAATTCTCCTTCATCACCGTCATGTTGATCCCGATATTCCTGAAACGGTCCCGGGCGCTGCTGACCAGCTCCAGGCTCTTCAGCAGCTGCTGCCAGCTGGCTCCGCGCCGGATGGTCTCATAGGTACCGGAGGTCGCCGCATCGATCGAGATGTCCAAATCCCCGAAATTAAGATGTTTTATCCCGTCCCAGTAGGCCGGCAACAGGAGTCCGTTGGTCAGCAGGCTGATTTTCAGATCCGGGCAGCACGCCGTGTCGAGATTAAGCATCAGGTCCCGCGTGTCCGACCGGGCAAAGGGATCACCGTTGCCGGTCAGGACGATTTCCCGGATACCCGGCAGCAGTTCCATCACTTGCGACATCGTCTTGCTGACCAGCTTTCGGTTTTCCCGGTAATTCTCCCTGCCGCACATAATGCAGCTGATATTGCAATTGTTGGAATTAGCAAGGTTCAGCCAGGTCGGGGAGGTGGGGAGAATGATCTGCCGTGACCGCACGGCCGAGAGGATCTCCTCGGCCATGAACTGGCTGCCGGCATCGGCCAGAGAGACTTTCTGGTTGTACTTCAGGTAATTCATGATGTAAGGACAGCTCGGTCGGCAGATCTTTTCCCAGCGTCCCTCCAGCATCATTTGGCGCATGTGCCGAATCGGCTTGTCGTTCCAGATCTCCCGCAGGCTTTTGTGTCTGGTATTGCCGACCATGTTTTTCGACCAGGCCGGGCAGCAGGCCGAGACATCACCCTTTATGTGTAATTCGAGCGCATAAAAGGGGCGCAGGCAGATAACTGAGTCGAGACGGTCATTCATAGGCAGCGGCAGAGTTTCCTCCCGGATAAAAGAGTCGGTACAAATCGTGTAACTTTAGCCAAAACGGCCGCTGGTTCCGTTGCAGTCCCACATCGCTAATAAAAGAAAAGGGGGGGGGCGGTAAGCTCCAGTTGGCGTTTTAACTACGGCGGCATACCTCCCAGCCCCTCCCATTCAAGAGAGCGGTGGTAGGATGCCGGTGAACGTAGAGAACCGCATCATAGCTCCCATGGATTTCGACGATGCTGGGAAAGCAATTCATTGCCACGGAGACACGGAGCGCACGGAGGAGGCATAACGTCATGTTTTTTAATGTTTTTCTCCGTGACCTCCGTGTCTCCGCGGCTAGACTTATCGTTTTTTTGCTTCGCGGTACTTAGCGTTCTTTGCCTAACAGGCTTTCAAAAGTTTTCCCCATGACGTTCGCGGCGTTCTCCCAGGTGTATTGCTCCAGAACCAGGCGCCGGGCGTTCCGGGCCAGATCCCCGGCCGCCTCCTTACTGCGCATTATGCGTAGCGCCGCCGCTGCGAATTGCTCCGGAGTGTCGGCAATCAGAAGATCCCGCCCGTTTTCAGCAGCGATCCCCTCGCAACCCTTGGATGTCGACACAACGGGAAGCCCGGCAGCCATGGCCTCCAGAACCTTGATGCGGGTGCCGGCCCCCTGCCTGAGCGGCACAGCGAGAAGGTCCGCCTCATAGAACCAGGGGAGTGCTTCCGGGACGTTTTCATGGCACTCCACTCCCTGCATTGCCATCTGGTCGCCGATTCGGGACAGTTCGCGGCCTACCAGGAGCAGCCGCGCCTCCGGCTCCTTATCAAGGATGATCGGGAAGATTTCGCTCAGGAAATACCGGGCTGCGTCCAGATTAGGGGTGTAGTCCATCCCCCCCAGGAAGAGTATTCTTTTGTGCCTGTCGGTTTTTGGGCGGAATTCGAAGCGCTCCGGGTCCACTCCGTTGGCAGCACTTATGACTTTTGCGTCATTGCCGATGCAGGCCCCGATTGCTGCGCGTTCCGGCTCCGAGACGGTAAAGCAGCGGCTGCTCTCCCGCCAGGCGCGCTCCTCAACGGCCCTGAGCCTCCTCTCCTCCACGAGGTACAGAAGCCGCCAGAGCGGGCTGGTGGCGGAGCTCCCGATCTGCTGCACGTTCCTGTATTCGATGTTGTGGGCGTCAAGCAGGACCGGTGTCCCCGGAAACAGGTCGGCGTACTGCCACATCATGGGAAACTCGATCTGCACCAGGTCGAAAGCGCCGCGCTGCAGCAGTCGCTGCAGTTCACGGCGCAGGGCGCTGGAGCGGTAGCGGATCACGTTGTACGGTGCGGTTCCGCTGAAAAAGGCGAGCCGGTCCGGCCAGAGGCGTGCCGGGCGCTCGACAAGCACGATCTCGCTGCAGAGCTCGCGCAGCGGACCCGGCTCTGCGGCAGCCCGGCTGTCAACCACGGCGGCAAGGGTGACCCGGTGCGAACGGGAGAGTTCCTTGACGATGTTGAAGATGCGGATCTTCCCCCCCTGGTTCAGAGGGTAGGGGAGGAAAGGCGCGAGGACGAGTATGTTCATGGCCTATCCCGCCAGTTCATCGCGGCAGACCTCCAGGTACGCCGTGCCGTATTTCAGGTCGGGCTCCAGGTAGTTCCCTTCGGCCCACTCGTTCCACGATTTAATAAACACGATCCTCTTGTCCCGGGGGCGCTGCGCTACCTGGGCCACTGACCTCTGCAACTGCAGCCGAAACAGTTCCGGTGTCGAATTCACCAGCACGTTCCCCTTGGCGCCCGAGCGCGGGGTGTTGTCCCAGTTGGGGAGCACGCACGGGTAGAAATCATAATCGCGGTCGACCTCTATCTGATTGGCCTCGATGAAATCCCGGTAGTCGTAGAGATTGGGATAGCCGAAAAACCTGCTCAGGATGCGCAAGGCGAGATGCCTGGGGGTGTTCTTTCTGGACAGCCTCAGGATCGCCACCCCGGGGTTGTTGGGAACCACCGCATCGAAGCCGCTCTCCCCGGGGTTCCAGGGTTTTCGGTCCAGATAAACGTCCTCGCCGATGAAGTAGATCCCTTTGAGCCCGGACTTGATAGCCAGGTTCTGCCAGTGCTCCACGAACCGCAGCGGATCAGCCAGTTGCTGGGGCTTGTAAACGTAGAAGATCGGTTTGCCGTCAACGGTGAGGTATCTGGCGTCGAAAAAGGCTTCCGCTACCGTGTGGAAGTGGCGCTCCTCGTCGGCCGGACCGGGATAGCTCTGTTCCATCAGGATCTTGCCCGGGGAGCCGTGCCAGGCGCCGGTCCACGACTCGTTGGCCCAGCCGAGGCAGAAGGGGAGTTTCGGCTCCCCGGAGCGGAGCACCTCGTTGAAGGGTTGCTCCAGCAGGCGCTTGCCGCCGAACCAGTAATGCCAGTAGCAGAAGCCGCCGATGCCGTGCAGAGCTGCCAGTTCGGCCTGAGCGGCCCTGGCCTCGGGGAGCCGCAGGTCGTAGAAACCAAGGTCGGCAGGGACATGCGGCTGGCAGTGGCCCGGGAAAAGGGCTCTTGCCTTGGCCACGTTGGTCCACTCCGTGAAGCCCTTGCCCCACCAGGCGTCGTTCTCCGGGATCGGATGGTACTGGGGGAGGTAGAAGGCTATGGCGCGGATATCGTCTTTCATGTCAACTGCGCCCTCTGTCACTGGTTAAGGGATTGGCACTCGGTTCGGCCCTCAGCGTCGGTCACCCAGGATTCTAGCCACTTCAAGACGTCATCGTTAGGCACTGTCTTTCCGGTAGAGCGGTACTCCCCCCACCGAATAACGGTTTCCTGTTTGAACTGCTCAGTCGCTTCCTCCTGGTCAGGATACTGGCTGGCGGGGACTACTTTGGTATCTATAGGCTTAAGTTGACTCTGCATATCAAGCCTCCATGGTGCTACGTGGTGTTACTGAGTAACACTTTTTGCGGCTAAATGTCAAAAATCATCATTGCCGCGCCCCCTGTCCGGTAACGTACTTTCGACTCTGCACTGTCGTTGTTGAGGGCCGGATTTTGCCCGTGTGCCTGGAAGCGCTGCGGTGCACCCCTTTCTACTGCTTTAGGGCAGCAGACAAAAATTGCGGAGCGCCTTCAGGGAAGTCCCGGCTGGCCAGCCCCAGTGCCCTCTCGACAACTTCTTCGACAACGAGGTCCGGGCGATGCTCTGCCAGCATCTGCACTATGGGGGTGTCGGCCGTCCATCTCTGCCAATAAAACGCCGAATGCTCCATATGTTCGGCCAGATATGGTGCCACCCCTGTAAAAAAGGAATCCCTGAACAACAGGGCACGGGGCAGCTGCGTTCCCTTCTGGCTCATGGTAAAGGGCGCCCTCGGGGCGCTGCCGGCTGCACTCTTGCGGCTTCGGAACGGTCTGAGCGGCTCTAAAGAGCACTCTTGAAAAGTGGAGAGGTAAAGGTCATGAAAGCTCTTTCCCTGTCGCTATGGCCACTAAGGGCCACGTTCAGTGTGAGTGGCGTCTACTCGGGGGGCGGTTGCTTACGGCTCCGTCCTGCGGCGTGCGAGCACGAAGCGCTCCAGCCGGGACCCCAGGTAAAGGGTGGATACCGGGGCGGCCCACCTGAAGATGATGCCGGTTACCGCGCCGAACAAGAGCTGGTACTCCAGGTCGTTCAGGGTCTCCCTGTTCCTGTGCACCTTGCGGTGGATCAGGAACAGTCCCGGGACGCTGAGTGTCCGCTGCACGAGCTTCCTGGCCTCCGGTTCCAGGCTGCGCAAAAGTGCGGTCTCGGCCAGGGTGACCACGTGCTTGGCGTAGCTCTGCCGGATCAGCGAGGTGTGAAAGCCATAACCAGGGATACCCAGTAGCGCACGCAACGGCTTGCCCAGCCAGCCGAACAGGTTCAGCCTCTCGCCCTGGGCCGGGCGGAAGTAGCCGATCACGAACTGCAGGTAGCTCTGCCGGCCGAAATCGGTGTGCCCGATTACGTTGTCGCCGTACTGGACATACTCGTAGAGCGGTCGGTCCACATACTCGATCCCGCCGTTACCTGCGGCGAGTATCGCCAGCCACTGATCATGGAAAACGTCTCCGTAGCGCGGCGGGAACGGCAAGGCCAGATCGAGCAGCTCCCTTTTGAAAACGGAGGCGGCGCCGGTGACGGTGTTTGCCAGGGTGAGCAGGTCGATGTCCTCGGAGCGGTAGTAATTCTTCCTGTTTTTCCAGTAGGTATCGGAGAGTACGTTCCTGTCCTTGTCTACGATATTCATGTCGCAATAGACCAGCATGGTCCGGTCGTTGAAAGCCTCAAGGCACTTACTGAGCTTGTCGGGATACCAGATATCGTCCTGATCCGACAGTGCGACGTATCTCGCACTCCTTGGTACCAGTTCAAGGCACCTCTCGAAGTTCCGGTAAAATCCGACGTTGCTGTCGTTCTCAATGAGTAAAAAGCGCGGGTCGTCCTGGATGGCGGCTTTGAGCCCGGCCTTGCAGCTCTCAGAAGAGTTGTCGTCGCAGATGAGGCAGATCCAGTTCCGGTACTGCTGCCCGATGATGGAGTCGATCTGTCGCTTGAACGGCCCGGGGCTCGGGTTGTAGGTCGCCAGGCAGATGACCAGCAGATTGTCCCGATCGATATGGGGAGGGATCTCCGGCAGGTATTCGGCTTCCTGCCACGGAGTCACCGATACCGTCCCGATGTCACGCTGCAGCCGGCTGCCGTCCAGAAAAATGCAGTCAAGAGAGATATCGGAATCTTCCCTGCTTTGCACCGGATCGAGGATGACGGGAATGGAGAAGCCTGAAAAAACCGCATGGAAGGAGCGGTTCTCGGGGAAATGATCCTTTTGCACGTCGGGGCGGTGCAGGCCGATGTTTTTGGAAGTGAAGCATCTGCCTCCCACCCGTACCTGTATTTCCCTGACCCTTGACGCCCCGACTACCCAGCCTTCCACCAGGTAGCGGTTACGGTTTTTCAGGGAGAGGAGCTCGGGCAGGCTCTTTTCGATTTCAAATTTAATCATGTCAGCGCTCACTGCTCGGGCCGGGTCGGCCATTTTTTGCCCTTCTAAATTGCACCTGAGACCACCTGACGGGCGTACTTGATGCTGTGCTCGTAGCCCTTTGGAGGCCCCTACTGCTGAACGTCTGCCGCAAGCTTCTGCCACTCCTGGAGAAAGTCGCCCGCCACCTCGGTGTAAATGCCGGCCTGGTGCAGTTTTTCGATGGCACGCTGCACATGGCCAACGGCATCCAGTATCCCGGCCTTATCGAGTGTGGTGACTGGGTAAACGTTTAGCGCCCCCGGAATGTCGGCGTACTTGACCAGTTGCCAGAAGGTGACAGCACTCATGCCGTATTTGATGGCGAAGTCGGCCAGAGCGTCCAGACCGCGATAATTCGCGTCGTATATCCCGCAACTGATGGAAAAATTGGGAGGTCTGACCCAGTTGGCGAAGGCTTCCGAGCGGATGTTTTCAATATTGCTGACGATGACGGGCAATTTGACGCTGCGGCGCAACTGGTTTAACAGCTGCGCGTCGACGGTATCCATGCTGATCTGAACCTCTTTAAAGCCCGCCAGGCAGCCGGCTTCTTTCTCGTCGAGCAAGCGGGCCAGGTTGGTAATGATGCTGGGCCGAAATCCCATCTCAAGCAAAGGTTGGCAGATCTCCAGCCACTGCGGGTGGCAGGTGGTTTCGCCGTGACCGTTGGCCATTACTTCGAGATCGCGCGGGTGGTTTTTGAGCAGGGTAAGGATGTCGCCGAAGTGCGCGGCAGGCATATCCTGCGCGGCGTACCAGGGTTGGCTGGCCGGGCAATAGACGCATCTCAGATTGCAGCGGGTGGTGATCTCCAGTCGAAGCTGCCGAAGGGGTTGCGCTTCCAGGCAGGCATCGGCGCAACCGGGTGCGCTCGCATTTCTGACTGCAGCCTTAAGCTCGCTTACCGGCGCCATGGGGCGGATGTGGCAGGTCCGGCAAACCTCCAGCAGATTTCCCTCGAGCAGCGATTTTCTAAGAGCCCGGTAGGGCTCCGAGTTGCGAAGCGATTCCAGGGAGGGCCCTTGCGGCTCCCACTGAGCGATAGCAGTCTGCTTGCAGCACGGTTTCAGGCCGAGCGTCGGCGTCGTTTCCAGGTAGCACCACGGATCGAGGCAGTAACGGGTCAGCTTTTCGTCCCGGTCTGCCGCAGAACGGCCCAGCCGGAAAGGATGTCTGCCGCTGCATGATTTTCGAAAGGCAGCGACGCGGGCGAAAAGGCTTTTGATGCTCCGGGAGGAATTTTTCAAGGCATCGATCCCGAGTTCGGGACGAAGCAGGGGGTGCCGGGTTGCGAAGCTGACATTTACAGTTCCTCTGGTTGTTTCCCCGAATCCATCAGGGCTAGCAGCTCTACTGTCTTTTGGCGCATCAGTTCTTCGTTGCCGCGCGATTCCACATTGAGTCTCACCACCGGCTCGGTATTCGAACAGCGCAGGTTGAAGCGCCAGTCGCCGAATTCCAGACTCAGGCCATCCGTGTCGTCTATGGTCGAGGCCTCGTGCAGATACTGCTCTTTTATGCTCCCGATGGCATTCTCCGGTCTGTCGATCACCCGGTTGATCTCGCCGCTGGCGGGGAAAAGCTGCATCCTTTGGCAGACCAGCTCCGCCAGGCTCTTGCCGGTCCGGCCCATGATCTCCAGCACCAGTAACCAGGGGATCATGCCGCTGTCGCAGTAGGCGAAATCGCGGAAATAATGGTGGGCGCTCATCTCGCCGCCGTACACGGCGTCTTCGGCCCGCATCCGTTCCTTGATGAAGGCGTGGCCGGTCTTGCTCATAACGGGCACGCCCCCTGCCGCCGTCACCACGTCGACGGTGTTCCAGGTCAGCCGGGGGTCGTGTATGATCCTGGCGCCCGGATTTTTCGCCAGCATGGCGGCAGCGAGCAGGCCGACAATGTAATACCCCTCGATGAAGTTCCCCTGTGCGTCGAACAGGAAGCAGCGGTCGAAATCGCCGTCCCAGGCAATGCCCAGGTCGGCGCCGTGCGCCAGTACGGCCTCGGCCGTGGCCGCCCTGTTCTCCGGCAGCAGCGGATTCGGGATTCCGTTGGGAAAGGTGCCGTCCGGCTCATGATGGACCTTGATGAAGGAAAAGGGAAGCCGGCTTTCCAGCAGGTCGATCACCCTCCCCGCGCAGCCGTTGCCGGCGTTGACCACGATTTTGAAGGGGGGAAGCGCCTTGCTGTCGACGTAGTTCAGCAGATGAGAGAGGTAGCTCTCCTCGATGTCGAGCGGCACTACCGTTCCTTTGGTGGTCACCGCGGGAAATTCGTTTTTCCGTGCCAGCTCCGCGATGCTGTCCAGGCCGCTGTCGCCGCTGATGGGGCGGGATCCTTCGCGCACCAGCTTCATGCCGTTGTAGTCCATCGGATTGTGGCTGGCGGTCACCATGATGCCGCCGTCCATCTGCTCGCTGAAGGTGGCGAAGTAGACCTGCTCGGTGCCGCAGATGCCGATGTCGAAGACGTCAGCTCCGCCGTCGGTAAGGCCCTGCGTCAGGGCGGTGCAAAGCGGGGCGCTGGAAAGGCGTATATCGCGCCCGACGATGACCCGTTTCGGGGTCAGGAATTCGGCGTAGGCCCTGCCGATGCGGTAGGCCAACTCCTCGTTCAACTGGTCGGGAACTCTGCCGCGGATATCGTAGGCCTTGAAGCATGTAAGTTTCGTCACTTTTCCCTTCCCCGTAAAGCTGAATCCCTGTCCACGAATGCAGACCGATGAACCGGAAATTAAGCTGCATCCTTGGGTCATTATCTTTCGCATACAGGCTGTAAGGATTGTCAGCTTAAGATTTTTTTCTGTTCGAGTTCAATCGTCTCAATCGTGGACGGTTTTTGAATTATCGTTTCGCTGCTGTCATTTGCGACTATTTCCGCAGCGTGTCCTGGTTTTCCAGGAACCAGCGGTAAGCCTTGTCGATCCCTTCCCGCAAGCCGGTCTTCGCCTCCCACCCCAGGGCCTTCATCCGGGAGACGTCCTGGAGCTTGCGCGGGGTGCCGTCCGGTTTGCTGCTGTCGAAGCTCAAACCTCCACCGAAACCGACCACATCGCGCACCGTCTCGGCGAGCTCTTTAATGGTGACGTCGACGCCGGTACCGAGATTGACGAAACATGGTTCCGGATAGTTGAGCAGCTGTCCGGCGATGACATCGTCCGGAAGGTTCATCAGGTAGATGCAGGCGTCGGCCATGTCGTCCACATAGAGAAACTCCCGGCGCGGGGTTCCGGTGCCCCAGACCACGACCTCTGTCTGATTCTGCAGGTTTGCCTCATGAAACTTGCGAATCAGGGCGGGGAGCACGTGGGAGTTGGCCAGGTCGAAGTTGTCCCCGGGACCGTACAGGTTGGTCGGCATCACGGCGAAGAACCTGGTGCCGTACTGGCGGTTGTACGCCTCGCACATCTTGATCCCGGCGATCTTGGCGATAGCGTACGGCTCGTTGGTCGGTTCGAGCAGGCCGGTCAGGAGGTGCTCCTCCTTCATCGGCTGCGGTGCGAGCTTCGGGTAGATGCAGGAAGAACCCAGGAAGAGCAGGCGCTTCACGCCGGCCAGATAGGCATGGTGAATGACGTTGTTCTGGATCGACAGGTTCAGATAGATGAACTCGGCCGGATAGACGTCGTTGGCGTGAATTCCCCCCACTTTGGCCGCGGCGAGTATGACGTACTCCGGCTTTTCCGAGGCGAAGAAGGCCTTGACCGCCCTCTCGTCCGTCAGGTCGACCTGGTCAGTGCCGGGGGTGAGCAGGTTGGCGTAGCCGAGGGACTTCAGCCTGCGCACCAGGGCGGAACCGACCAGTCCGTTGGATCCGGCCACGAATATTTTGGCATCTTTAAGCATTTATCGATCCTCGTAAATACTGAAGCCGGACTTCGGAGGAGTCCGGACGGCATCCGGTCTTCAGGGTTACTCGTGATGGTTGAAGGTGGCGAAGCCGTGATGCTTGCAGAGCTCGTCGCGTCGCGCCTGTTCCAGGTCTGATTGGATCATCTCGGCAACCAGTTCCTGGAAAGTGGTCTTCGGCACCCAGCCGAGCTTCTCCCTGGCTTTGGTCGGGTCGCCCAGCAGGGTCTCTACCTCGGTGGGACGGAAATAGCGCGGATCGACCTTGACGATGACCTGGCCGACCTGCACTGCTCCCTCAGCGTCTCCCTCCCTCTGGGAACCGGGCGCCTGCACCGAAGCGACTACGCCGACTTCGTCCAGCCCTTCGCCTTCCCAGCGGATGGTTATCCCGGCGCCTTTGGCGGCTTCCTGCACCATATCCCTCACCGAATACTGCACGCCCGTGGCAATGACGAAGTCGTCGGGCTCCTCCTGCTGCAGCATGAGCCATTGCATCTCGACGTAGTCCCGTGCGTGTCCCCAGTCGCGCAAGGCACTCATATTGCCCAGATAGAGGCAGTCCTGCAGTCCCAGGGAGATGCGGGCCACGGCGCGGGTGATCTTGCGGGTAACGAAGGTTTCGCCGCGGATGGGCGATTCGTGGTTGAAAAGGATGCCGTTGCAGGCGTACATTCCGAACGCCTGGCGGTAGTTGACCGTGATCCAGTAGGCGTAGAGCTTGGCGACGGCATAGGGGGAGCGAGGGTAGAAGGGGGTGGTTTCCTTCTGCGGCACCTCCTGCACCAGTCCGTAAAGTTCGCTGGTGGAGGCCTGATAGAAGCGGGTCTTCTTCTCAAGTCCCAGGATGCGGATCGCTTCCAGGATCCTCAGGGTCCCGATCCCGTCAGCGTTGGCAGTGTACTCCGGAGTGTCGAAGGAGACCGCAACGTGCGACATCGCGGCAAGGTTGTAGATCTCGTCGGGCTGCACCTGCTGGATGATGCGGATCAGGTTGGTCGAGTCGGTCAGGTCGCCGTAATGGAGGATCAGGTCGCGGTGCTCGACGTGAGGGTCCTGATAGAGGTGGTCGATGCGGTCGGTGTTGAACAGCGAGGCCCGACGCTTGATGCCATGTACGATGTAGCCTTTTTTGAGCAGGAACTCCGCCAGATAGGCACCGTCTTGTCCGGTAATCCCGGTGATGAGAGCTACTTTTGCCATTTAGATGCCTCTGCGTATTTATTTAGCTTGGATAAGTATTTGTAGTTTCGTCATAGCGACGTTGAAAAATACTAGGTTTATGATAATCTGTCAATGTTTTTGCGTGGATACTGACAACTATCACCTGTAAATAAACTCCAATTGAATAAAGTAAGCTATGAATGCTCTCATGCATAAGTTTCTATTAAATAGGAAGGTGTGCCAATGGCTAAGAATGTTTTTATGACTGCATCAGCTAAGTATGTTGCCTTTGCATTATTTTATTTGACATCAACTGCCTGTGCCTGGGGGTATGAAGTAGTAAAGGATGCGGAAAAAGGTGAGTATAATGTGCAACTTGATATAGCAAAAATGCATCAGGTTTTTGTCGCAGATACCGGCAACGACGATAACTCCGGAACTATAAGTAAACCCTTTGCCACTTTGAAGCGGGCGAGAAACGAGATACGGCAATTAAAAGAAAACAAGATATTTCCCAGTCACGGGGTAGTAGTGCAAATTCGAGGCGGCATTTATTCTCTTGATGAGACGCTGAAACTTGATCAATCGGACTCCGGTACTCAAAGCTCTCCTGTCGTTTACCAAAGATATGGTCAGGAAAGAGTGAGACTGGTCGGAGGCGTAAAACTGAAACACTTCAGGAAACTGACCGACCCCGGATTTAGATCGAGATTAAATCCAGACGTGGTGCCGCATGTCATCGAGGTGGATCTGGCAGCAAACGGCCTTTCCGACTTCGGCGAGATTGGCCCGGTGGGCTTTTCCCTGGCAGAGAAGCCGACACCGATGGAGCTGTTTTTTCAAGGGGACCGCATGCAACTGGCCCGATGGCCCAATGATGATTGGGCGGTTACCCTGGAAGGACGACAGTTCGGACGTATTGCCATTCCCAGGGATCGGCTGGAACGTTGGGCTTTTTCTGAAGACATGTGGATTCACAGCTATCTGAACAAGGATTGGGCCGATTACCTGCTGAGAGTTGCGCGCATCGATCCGCAAAATGGCGACCTGCAAACGGAAAGCGCCGTTGATATCGCGACAGGCAGGCGGTTCTACGCCCTTAATGTCCCGGAGGAGTTGGACAAGGCCGGCGAATGGTATCTAGATCGGGAAAAAGGCAAACTGTTTTTCTGGCCTCCATCCGATATGTCAGTTGCCGAAATATATTTGTCCAGAATTGACCGGATAGTAGAAGTAAACGACGCCAATGACATTTTATTCAGAGGGCTCGAATTCGAAATGTGCCGTGCTACGGCAGTGGTAGTCAACAACTGCTCGAAAGTCCTAGTGCAAGCCTGCAGCATCAGGAATTCGGGAAACTACGGTGTCAGCATCTCGAATGGTATCGACTGCGGGGTAATGGACTCTGATATATCCGACACGGGGTACGGAGGAATTATTCTCGGCGGAGGAGATAGAAAAACTCTCGCGCCGGGCAGGAATTTCGCCTTCAACAACCACGTTCATCACTACAGCCGTTGGCTAAGGACCTACAAACCGGCAGTCTCTATAAATGGAGTAGGAAATCATGTGAGCCATAACCTGATCCATGATGCGCCTCATTCCGCCATATTGTTCACAGGCAATGATCACGTGATAGAGTTCAACGAAATTTTCAAGGTCTGCACAGAAACTGACGATGCCGGAGCCATTTACACCGGCAGGGATTGGACCATGCGGGGGACTCACATTAGGTACAACTTCATTCATGACCTTGTATCCCTGTTTAAGAAAGGAATTAGAGCGTCAGGAATATATCTTGATGACACTGCGAGCGGGACATCGGTCTATGGGAATATTTTTTACAGAGCTGAGCAGGCCGTTTTTATCGGAGGTGGTCGGGATAATATCATCAAAAATAATATTTTTATTGAAAACGATCCCGCCATTCGCATTGACAGTAGAATGGTCGGATGGGCTAAAGAACAGTCAGTGCTTCATGGTAGTTGGCGCTTGCATGAAAAACTATTGGACATGAATTACAACAAGCCTCCATACAGCGAAAGGTATCCTTCATTGATAGATATCTGGTTAAAGGATCCGCTTCTCCCTCTCGGCAACACTATAACATGCAATCTTTTCTGGAAAGGGAAATTTTTCCATATGGATAAGGAGACGGAGAAGCATGTGGTTATTCAAGGCAATATAATCAAAGACCTAGGGTTCACAGTAAATGATGGGATCGTACAGATATCAGAAGCTCCGTTTGTGGATCAGGAATGCCTTGCGACTATATTATACGAGAACATTGGTAGGCTAAGGAAAGATGGACTGGACGCTAAGATACAACCACTGAAAAAAGTGGTGCCATAATCGAAACCGGAAATATTCCTTATATAGGATGGGTATGCGAAATTTTGCCTGCCTGAGTTTACTCAGGCAGGCAAAATTTAATTTACTCTTATCAGATTGATAAAGACTGTTTTACTGCTGGCGTATCACCGGCAGCTTCTGCCATCCGGTCTGGCTTTCGGTGTATTCCCGCACCGTAAAACACCAGATGACCATTTTTTTCCCTTTCAAATTGTCGCGCCGACGGACTAGTTCTACCCGAGCCGGCGTTGCGCCCGAGCCCCTTACCCCGACCAAGTCGACATTGACGCCCAATTCATAAGAGAGAAGTTCCGGCAAGCCTGCGCCCTCTGCGTGCATATCTCCCCCTGAGTGGAAGATAAGGGTGTGGCTGTCGCCTAGCTGTCACCGAAACAGGTATCGGCAACCTTGCCGCAGCGGTCGGCGAGCAGGACCTTCTTGGCGAGCCCCAGGCACATGAACGAAGCGCCCCGGCAATCAGCTGCGGGAACAGCGAGGCATAGCAGGCGAAATCGACGAAGCTCCGGGTGGCGCGCACTTTTCCCTGGCTGACATCGATGGTGTAGCTCACCATCTTGAAAACGTAGAAGCTGATGCCAAGCGGAAGGGCGATACGGAAGAAGTTTTCCACCTGGAGCTGCTCGACGCCAAGAACTGCGACGACGGAGTTGTAGTTGTCGATGCCGAAATTGAAGTACTTGAAGAAGACCAGCAGGGAGAGATTCGCGGCGATGGAGATCCAGAACGCGCCCTTCTGCGTCAGGCTCCTCGGATCGTCCTCGTCCAGGAGCGGCATTTCCCCGGTTGCAACATGGCCCGGCACCCTGCTCATCACCAGGGCGCTGTAATAGCTGACCAGTGTGGAGGCGAAGAGGAGCAGCATGAAATAGGGGTTGGCCCAGCCGTAGAACAGGTAGCTCATCAGGGTCAGGGCGAGGTTTCTGCCGCGCAGGGGGGTCGCGTAATAAAGCAGGAGCGAAGCGGGGAGGAACAGGAACAGGAAGATAAAGGAGCTAAACACCATCTGAGTATTCACCTATGAATTCTATATTTCTCGTTCCCAAGCTCCAGCTTGGGAATGCAAGCGCTGGAAAAGCTCCAGCTTTGAGTCGTTAAAGCGGAGTTTCCTGTCAACGGAAAGAAGCGGTAGTTTCTTCCAGGTCAGCAAGAAAGAGGGGGTCCGCGGCCGCTTCCCTAATGGCGGCCTTGATATCGGCTGCTCGAATGGTATTGATTTCATCGCGAAGTGCCGTCTCCACAAGTGCGTTAAAGGATTTTACCCTCTTGCGGTGCACCAGTTCACGGGCTTGGAGCATAACCTCGTCGTCGATGACAACGGTTGCTTTAACCGGCATATCAGGACTCCTTTTGAATGGCGTTATTGTCCAGTATGTTTATGCATATAATTACCCTGTTGAAATGTCAAGGCTGAGCATCTCCCCCCAACTGCTCGCGCACGACGAGGTACGCAGGGTATCGTTTGACAGGTGGAGCTAACCAAGTTCCGCAACCTTCCCCTCAGCTCCAAAGGCGCGTCAAGTTCCCGGTGTCTCTGGAACCCATTCCATGCCAGAGCGAAATCAAGCCAATGTAATTGTCCGTAATTTCGTATATAAGGCAGAACTTAGCCGGGCCTGAATCGAAGTACAGTTCTTTGAGGACCACATTTTGGCCGGCCAGAATATACGGGACATCAGTTCCCGCATGGTTTGTGCTGCGGATCAGTGCCTCTGCCTCCTTAACGCTCTCAAGGAACACATCGGCTACCTCCGGACGATATCTGTTGGCAAGATTCTTCGCATATGACCGGACTCGGGATTTGTATTCCTCGGATCGTTTAAGAGGCAGCATCTTTGCTCCGGATCTCACGCCGCACCGATTCGAAGAAATCATCATCGCCGGTTACGGATTCGCCGAGACCGGAGCGGAGTTCGTACCAGCCCCGCTCCACCGAAGTAATAAAGTTCTTTCGCTCGTCAGCAGTTCGAACGTACATGCGGAGAGAGTCCCGTAGTATATCCTGCTCGCTGCGGCCTTCGCGCTCGGCTACTCGCTTCAGTCCCATATCATCATCAGCGTCAAGCCTGAGTCCAACCTGTCTAGATTTTGCCACGGCAGATACCTCCTGATAACGTTGGTATCAATATACACCAGTTATAGTGTTTTCAACTCTGAATAATTCACTCACCCCGGCCTTTTGGCCGCAATGTGGTGTCAACTTCGTCGGACTAAGGCTCGAATTAAAGACGTTACGCAAAGGACGCGAAGAATTCGCGAAGAACGCCAAGGTAAGGCCTTTCTTCGCGTGCTTCGCGGTGCTTGGCGTTCTTTGCGTAAATGCTTCAGGTTATGTCAATTGCTATTTCTCCGCCAGTTTCCTGTCGATGATGTCGATCAGATCCCCTACATCCTTCAAGGCGCGCACGTCCTTGGTGGCGAACCTGATGTTGAAGCCCATCTCTACGGCCACGATCAGGTTCATGTGGGAGAGCGAATCCCAGCCGTCGATATCGTCGGCAGTGGTTTCCCTGGCTATTTCAATGTCGTCGTCGAAAACCTGGCAGAAAATTCCGTTCAAAGTAGTTATGGTATCCATTGTTAATCCTCCTCCATGGTGGAAATGTCGCCTGCGTCGGTGCCCTGGTGGCGGGCCTTCAAGACCCGGCGCATTATTTTGCCGCTCTTGTTCTTGGGGATTTTGTCAATGACGTGGATCTCCTGGGGCGTTGCGATCGAGGAGACCTTGTTCGAGATATAGAGCCTTATCTTCAGATCCAGTTGCGGCGAGTACTCGTACTGGTCGTGCAGCGAAATATAGGCGACAACCTTCTCGAACAGCAGTTCGTCCGGCGCGCCGATGACGCCGGACTCAGCGATTTCGGGGATCTCTAGCAGTGCGCTCTCCACCTCGAAAGGGCTGATCAGGTGGCCGGCGGTGTTGATCACGTCGTCGCTTCTCCCCATAAACCAGAAGTAGCCATCGGCATCACGATAGGCGGTGTCGCCGGAATAGTAGAATCCTCCGCGAAACTTCTGGCTGTAGACCTCTTCGTTGTTCAGATAAGTAGCGAACATGGAGGACCAGCCCGGTCTGACGCAGAGGTTGCCCTGCTCGCCGTCGGCAACCGGCGATCCGTCGTCGGCGATTATGGCGGCCTCGATACCCGGTGCAGGCTTTCCCATGGAACCCGGGCGAATCTCAAGCCCCGGCCGGTTCGAGATCATGATCGAGCCCGTTTCGGTCTGGAACCAGGTGTCGTGGATCTCCTTGCCGAAGGTGCGGCGCGCCCAGTGAATCACCTCAGGGTTCAGCGGCTCGCCCACACTGAAGATGTGCTTCAGACGCGTCAGGTCGCAGCTGGTGAAAACCTCCGGATCTTCCCGCAGGAGCATCCGGAGCGCAGTCGGGGCCGAATACCAGACGGTCACCTTTTCCCGCTCCAGAATGTTGAACCAATGCTCCGCGTTGTAGCCGCCGCCGAAGTGGACCTGGGTTACCCCTATGCTCCAGGGACCGATGATCCCGTAGGAGGTGCCGGTCACCCACCCCTGATCGGCAGTGCACCAGTAGATGTCGTCTTCCGTCAGTTGCAGGATCTCGCGCGCCGTCTGGTTTTGAGAGAGGACGCTGCGGTGCAGATGCTGCACCCCCTTGGGTTTGCCGGTGGAGCCCGAAGTGTAGTGCAGCACCGACGGCGTTTCGGCGCTGGTCGAGGGTGTGCTGAACTGGTCCGAAGCTTCCCGCATCAGTTGCGAGTAGCTCAGGATATCCTCGGACTGATGCTCATCGATGTCGGTGACGATGATGCAGCAAAGGTGAGGCAACTGGCTGCGGACCCGGGAGAGCTTTTTCAGAAAGCTTTTCTTGGTGATTATCCCTTTGGCGCGCGAGTCGCCGAGCCGGTCCAGCAATGCCTCCTCCCCGAAATTGGAGAAGAGTGTCCCGGCAATGACCTGAAGCTTGAGCGCGCCCAGGAAGGCGAAGAACTGTTCAGGCATCTTGGGGAGGAAGGTGAAGAAGACGTCGCCGGGGGCAAAGCCGAGTTTCTCGAGAGCATTGGCAAAGCGGTTGGACTCCTGTTCCAGGTCGAGGAAGCTGTAGTCGCGCTGTTCCATCTGCTGGGATATCCAGCGCATGGCCACCTTGTCGCCACGTCCCTGATCGCATTGCTGACGTGTGCAGATGTGGCCGATGTTGTATTGGTTGTTTATGATCATGATGTCACCTCGTCAAGCTAAAACTCACCTGGATTGAATATAGGACAACCCTCAGCAAATAACATCCTGATTAGCAACCAACCCTGCCTGTAGCGGCGTTTTACCGGAGAGGAACTTTGCCCTAACTCTAAGATCTCCGGTACTGGGTCCCCCCCTTTAGCAAAGGGGGGACAGGGGGGATTTGCCTTTGAAGGTCTTGACAGGTGTAGATGCTGAAACTTGTCGTTCTTTAAAATAGTCGCTTGCCATTGGGCGAGGTTGTTGGATAATCTCGATTAAATTAATCTAACCATCAAAAGGAGACCATGCCAATGCCCTTCAACAATGCATCCGATGCCGAGAAGATGGCCAAATCCGCAGCGGTGGCCGAAGCGTTCACACAGGAGGTGTATGACTACATATTGTCACTGATTCCGACCCCGGTGGCCTTTGCCGAACTCCATAACCGTATGGAGGCAAGCTACCCGGCTGCCCTGAAAGGGGACCCGGAGAAAGTTAAGGCGTTTGAGGCCGATCTTCACGCGGTCAACTCAAACCTCTCCCTGCTCCAGGCGCTTGCTAAAGTCGTCGCCGTTAAAGATGCCACCGTACCCGATTCGCTCGGGCTCGGACGGGTACATGAAAAAACAGTCGCTGCTGCGGTCCACCTGGCAAATCCCCAAGGTTTTAACGTGTTCTTTGATCCGAAGGGGCAGCTTTTTGGTACGGTCACAATGGTCAAGGGTGCCAAGGGATATCAGATATGGGCTTGCGATGGCGAACCGAGCCTTGAAGCGAACTGGAAGATGGTAGCTTCGTCGAGCAATTGCAGACGAATAGCGATAATGGGGCTCAATCGGAGCAAGTTCAACATGCTGAAGGTCAGGGCGATGCGCGGGACTGGCCCCGGCCCTTGGTCCAATATGGTGAGCTTAGACCCAACTCAATAATCGAAACCGTGCCCCCGTTTGTCAGGTGGCAAACGGGGGTAGTCTCATCCCCCGCTCAAGGTACGTCCTTCCTCTAACCGCCTCGCAGTGTCTTCCTTGGCAACATCTGCGCCCTCAAAACCAAACCCAGGGTGGTGGGCCTTTCACTTCTTCCCCAAAACTCTACATTTTCTGGAAAGCTTCATGTTTTTCCGGAAAGCTTCATGTTTTTCTGGAAAGCTTCATGTTTTTCTGGAAAGCTTCATGTTTTTCTGGAAAGCTTCATGTTTTTCTGGAAAGCTTCATGTTTTTCTGGAAAGCTTCATGTTTTCCGAGAAAGCTCCACGTTTGCCCAAAAAATTCCAACTCCCTACCTTATATTTGGTCTGGTAGCATACTTCTTTGAAAGAATCCAGCCAATAGTAATACTATTTTGGGGCGAAGACAGCGCAAATGTGGTCGATTGTATTGGTTGTTCTGGATTAACGCCACATCCCTTCACTGATCGTTATACTTCTCGCCTTACAAGCGCCGCCGGGGTGTAGATAACCTTCATACTCAAAACCTGGCGAACGTACTCGCACATGATCATGGCTGAGTGTTTATGACTATCGTCCAAGCCGCCGCAGCGGTTCCAGATATCCCGCTTGATGTAGGCACAGTGGAATGGCGCAAAAATCAGCTCCACTCGCTCCCCATCATGAAACAGTCCCACCTGTCCCACATTCCCCAGGTGAAGCGACAAAGTGATATCGCTGGGCAGGGCATCCTGCGCGTAGGGCACATGCATCCAGGTGTCCGGATGCCCTGATGGAAGCAGTGTCTGCGGGACAGTGAGTGCAACATCTGGTGATGCGTAAGCTGTGGCTTGAAGTGCCTCGATGGATCCCTGCCCGAGAATCAGGTCACAGTGCAGTAACAGAATGTCGGCATCCGAACTAGCCAACGCGGCCCCTTTGTTGGCCGAATAGGAAAAACCACGATCACCGTCAATGAACGCAGTTTTGACGCCTTGTTCCCGCAGGCCAGCAAGGTAGTCGTGAACCGACTCTGCTTGGCCGCTGTCAACTATGATCAACTCCACGCTGGCATTGGCGTAAAACGAATAGAACCCTTCCACCGCTGCACGTAGCTGAGGCAGTGCCCCGCAATTGACTATGACAACAGCTACCTGTCTATTAAGAGTTGAGAGAGTGGTCGCCGGAGTGAAGTTCACCATCCGCTCAGCCACAATGTCGAGGGCAGGTGTAAGGGGCTCAGTGCTTGAAATGGAATTGCCCGTCCTGTTGTCATAGTAGTTCGATTGCAGCACCGGCACCGATACCATACTGCAAGAGCGCGAGATGCGCAGGATAAGATCCCAGTCCTCGAGCCTTTTCAGTGTCTCACAGAACCCTCCGCCGGCTTTGGCTAGCGCGGAACTGCGGTGCATGAAGCAGTTCAAGTCGATGTAGTTGTTGTTGCTTAGTAATGATTTGTTGAAGCTGCCGAAACGTACCATCGTAGGCTCCGGTTCACCTGGGAAATAGAGGTACTGGCCGCTGAAGGCTGCCTCGATTTCTGGCATCTGCATGAATGTGCCGACCATCGTCGACAGATAGTCTGGCAGCCAGGTGTTGTCCGAATCCAGGTATGCGATCAGTTCACCCTTCGCAAGGGCGAGTCCCAAGTTGCGTGCAGCGGAAACTCCCTGGCGCGCAGGTCTTTTCTCAAGACGCACCCTAGGGTCGGCTTCATATCGTGATGCCATCAAAGTCGTACTGTCGGTGCTGCCGTCGTCGACGACGATAAGCTCAAATGCTAAATAGCTTTGCTGCAGTACCGAATCAATGGCATCTGCGATAACTGTCTCACGGTTGTAGGCAGGCATGATGATCGACACCAGCGGCGCCTCGTTTCTGGGTATTTGCAGGACACGGGCGGTGAGATCGGCCGCAAGTTGGTCCATTACCGCAAAACAGCAACGGTCAATTTCTTCAAAAGGACCCATGATAAGGGGTTGTAGCAGGCAATGGCGGAGAAAATCGGCGAAATTACCATATGGGCGCGTTCCGTTGATCTTCTCTATTTTTTCCGGTGCCACGACCTTGCGCCCTTCAGTCTTACCGTGCCGTATGTAATGGAGCAACGGGTTCATGCCTGACGTCCCGACATCTGGGTATCGGAACAGGTAGCCTCGCGTGCTGAAAGCTGGCCCCGGGTCATACCCGAGAATGGCACCCTGTTCCAAATAGTGCAGTAAAGGGTCGGCACCTGACTGTTTCACGTCGTTGTATCGTGCCAGATACCACTCACGGGAAAACAAACCGCTCTCTTCTATGTCTTTACTGTCCGTGTTGGGACGTTTTTTACGAAAGTTAAACATATACGCCCGGTTGCTAGAGTAGGTTTAATTCTGAGGTGATTTCTGAAACTACGCGCTCACGCTCCCGAACAAGGTTGGCTGGGTCGGAAAAGATTTCAAAGAGTCTTGACTGGGCCTCCAGGTAGCGCTCTGCAAAGGCTAAGTCCGGCTTGAAAGAACGGATCTTTTCAATAGCCGCACCTACCGATAATCCGTAGAGATTGATGAAAGATTCGGGTGGCACAAGGCGCATAACACTGTGAGACGGGCTGGCGAAGTAAAGTGGCACGCCGAGAACGGCGAAGGCATCGAAAATCTTCTCTGTGACATAATTCCACTGGTGCGTGTTTTCGATGCCGGAAATCAGGAAGGCTTGCTGGTCGAGGTCAGTCAACTTGTCTTGGTGCCAGTCAGGTATTTTATGACGATGCACTGTGCTCCCCCAGCCATGACCTACTTTGACAATACCGTTCCCTTGCAACCCACTTGCAATTAAGGTCCTGTAGCGGGATAACCCGAAAAGATCAAGATCTGAAAATCTAAAATCGTGTATAGCTTCTTCACGACGTTCTGCATAAAAGACTGCCCGTTTCTGAGCATTTTTCCACAGGGCTAGTAGTTCAGCAGACCTGTAACTGCAATTCCTGCCGAACAGGGTCGAGTACTTGAGGGAGAAATCGTCGTTTGTTGTTAAAAAGTAGGGGATTTTCTCAAAGTCAAAGATCTTCGTCGTGAAGTGATTAAGGACTGTGTAGGGATAGTCCTTACCACCAATATGAAGTAGTCCCTCCTTTAACGTGAAATCCCCACCCCATATTGTGTCCCAGAGAGGTTCCTCAGAGATGACTACGAGCTTTAAATCGGGATTATGGGTGATACATTCGCGAATTTTACCTATATTATCTCGTACTTCGATAGCAAGGCTGCAGATGATTATGTCGGCATGCTCGGGGCGGTCAACTAGGTTGTAATGCTGCTGAAATGACGAACGGTATTCTGTATGGAAGAATGGTGTGCAGCAGGTACGTTGCCCTAATAAGGCAATTTTTGTCACGAAGCTTTCCTCCAATGGAGTCGTCGATTCAACTACAAGATAACTGCGTCAAGCAAATTCTTAGACACCAGTTTTTTTAAAATCAAGATTTATATGCTTTGGTATAGGAAAACCAGCCCAATCTAAGAACCATTCGTCATCAATTCGCTGAAAGGTATCACCAATAAGTTTTGGGTTTTCTTTCATCCTAATTTTAAAGGAATCAGAATCTAAAACGTTAGAGGAAAAATTATTAGAAACATTACATGAATGTATTAGCTGGATCCATCCCGGAGTAAGATTTTGTATGTGAGGGAGGTCTATTACATTCTCATGGTTGAAGCCGTAAACATTGCGTTTGCTATACATCTTTTCGAATAAGACCAAAAAAGGGCTGCAGTTATAGTAAATTGATTGAATTTTAGAAAGGTCCGATCTGTATCCCATGACATTAACGATGAAGTCAAAACCTAATCCGTCTTTGATGGCAATCTCAATTCGTGCGTTAATATCATATATATACTGACAGGAAATGAGATCATCTGAGTCAATTCTGTAAATAGCAATATTGGAATTATAGCCACATGCAATCATATCTTGCTCAACCTGAACAAAATGATCAGAATTAACTGAAAAAATAGGATGATACTGGTCCGAATTCAAGTATTTTAAGTAGTATGACTGATCAGATTCATCCATCAATAGATACACTTTGTCGGGAAGTTTTGTTTGATTCTTTAAACATTGTCCCAAAGTATTATTGAAAATATCAGATCTGAATTTAAACCAATTCTCGCGGTTTGTTTCATCTCCATAAGCCTTAAAAGACCAGTCCGAATTTAACTTTAGGCTGAATCTTATGACGACGATATTTACTATGTCAATGGGAGTCTGATCACTATACGCAAAATTTACTATCGGAAAAGAGTCGGTTTGTTTAAATTCTGTGGCATCGCAGATTTCATATGGCTTATCGTGCCTCATCAAAACATGTTCAGCAAATAAGCGATAGCGTTCCTCGTGGAGTCGGGAGCAAACAAGATGCTCTCGTGGGATTTTAGCATAAGCATCGAACGATCCCTGCACAAACTCACGAAGGGGTATCGTAGAAAAAGTGAACTCAGATTTCCGCTTTGAATCCATCTTAAATAAATACTCACCCTTTACACCGAGATGTTCCGCAACTTCAGGGTAAACAGGGAAAATTACGGAATTCTTTAAGATGTCAGTCAAATATTCTTCTGGGAAATGTGCATATAATGCTAGGCCTGCCTTGTTCATCGCAGCACGAGCCAAGTCGGCTACAATTGGAAGCTTTGGGTGGTTTATTCCATACATAAAACAACCAAGCTTGATCCATTCTTGTAACATTTCTTCCAATGGCATTCCTGCGTTCTTTCCTTCTCTGAGGAGGTCAAGCTCGGAGGCATGCCATTGGTTCAAAAAACCAAGGCGCTGAAAGGTATCTTTGTTGAATAGAGCTAATGTTTTTTCAAGTTCAATCCCATGTAGCCACGCAAGTAAAGTTAATGACGAGTTCCAGTCACCTATAGGCGATTGCACATAACGGTTTTCTCCTGTTGGATTAGGAGTTCCCTCCTTTGTGTGGACGTATACAAGGTCAGGATGGAATGCCGAGAATGTGATGTGAGGTATGTGTATGATTTTATGATGGGACAGCGGAAAGTCTTTCGTGAGTTTTTCTGCTATCGGAGATTGACAAAAAACAAAGTCATTCTCCGCCAGAATGATGTCAAGGTTTTTGACAGACCAAGTTGAGTATTGCTCTATTGTTAGGTCATGGTTCATAAACTTAATGCACTGGGCCAATACATGTGATTGGCAATCTCCAATCACTGCTATGTGTGATGACATGGCCAATCCTCCTGATGAGACATCTGCTCTACTATTGATTTAGAAATAAATAGGATTTACTGTTCGGAGGTAACGTCTGTCACCTAGTACGAAGTAATTCTCGTTTCGATTGTATGAAATTAGACACTCATTGCCTGATCATTCTCTAGTAAAATTGCCACTTAAGACTTGATGCTGTGGTGTATGCATTATTTCTGAGTTTTAATAAATCAGATTTTGAAGTGCTGAGGCAAATATCAAAAATATTCTTTAGATGCGAAATGTCGGTATATGTGTATCCGTTCCATCCATCGACGATATAAGCTGGGATTGTTCCGATGCTTGGTGCTATAACAGGTACGCCAAATGATAATGTATGAAAAAGAGAGCCCGAGGTGAGTATTGCACGATAAGAAAGAAAACCGAAATCAGCGGCACAAATGTAGGTTTGCATATCATCATTAGATACGAACTGATCGAAAATAATTAATTGTTCGCTGCTTACTTCAGATAAAAGGGTCTGTACTGCAGTAGAGGAAATTTTGCCAGCAACAATCAACTTGACGCGCTGATTCGAAGCGATGATATCCAAGAGCAATGGAAGATACTTATCAAAATCCTTATAGTCTCGTATCTGTCCAGTATGAGCAATAACGAAATCGTCATCTGTAAGGCCGAGCTTATTTCTTGCCGCTTTTTTATCGATTACTGTTACTACCTGATCGATATAGTTGCCGTGTTCAACCAACCATAGAGTGTCTTTGCACGATAGCCAATCAACCTGATTCCTTATTGATGGATGATGGACATATACTCGATCAACAGAATCGGATAGTGCTTTTCTAAATATTGTTTCTTTGCTTTCGTCAATACTCTCGTGGTTTAATCTATTATGGACTGTCCAATAAACTAATATTCCTTTTTTCTTGGTTTTTTCTATGATATCCAGGAAGCATTGGGCAACGCTGTCGAAATCATTTCCTTTAAGCTCTTTGAATACAGCATTTACCCAATGTAAGTGGAGAACATTTAATTTTCCTTCAGTGGGAGTTATTGCTTCTATCTGGTCAAGTGTATGGAGTCCTTGAACCGATCCTCCCTCTTTTAGAACATCAGCATACAATAATGACTGATAAGTGTTGCCGCTCGTGTAGTCAGGGTAGGACCAAATATTTAGGTCTTTTCTTTTCTCTAAATCCACTGCTTCGGCAACTACGATCCCATCAATATGTTTGGACAGTTGAGCCAGATTTACCTTGAACCTGTAAACGCTTTGTGTTAATTGCCAAAACTCACTATTTTTAGTTTGGTGCACCTTCGCTAATAACTGTGTTTCCTGTTCACTGGATCCTGCTTGGTGATATAGGAACGCGCTTGCTAAGAGGGCCCGTACATTTCTAGTCAGTGTGTATATATCGTTCAACGCTGCTAGTAAAACTTTTGAAGCAGTTGATGAAATGTCTAAGTTGCTGTTATTCCACCTTTCAGTGTGTAGTACTGAAATGATGAATTCCAAGATGCCATGAACGTCGGAGGGTTTGTTTTTACATCCGCGCGTAGCTTCCCCCGCATTTATCTCCTTAATATCATTTACCCCAAAATAGATCTGCACAAGTTTACTAAGAAGTTGATGCGCATTTAAGTGATCACAGTTTGCATTGGCAATTCTAATGGCTTGTAATAAATCGACCACTAACTCAAAGGAAGCACCTTCTTTGTGCCGGTTCCTAATATCAGATAGTCTACTACTCAGGGTCCTGTTTATATTCCTCTTAGTCTTTTCTTCGAAAACGATGGGGACATATTCCTCGACAATTCTCTTTTCAAAATTATTTATTTCACTGGATCTTCGCCAGTAAGAATCTTGATCTTTCAAATACAAGCCTAAAGGTCTGCTCACGAGATAAAAGGTTGCTCCACGAATACCTACTCTCAACCAAAATTCCCAGTCCGCTGAGGGACCAAATTGCCGTTCGTCGAAATACCCGTTGAAAGCATGTAAATCACGCCTCCAGATTGGCATACAATGGGGCATGTTGAATGAAGTAAACCCATTCTCTGTACGTTTTAACAGTTGATCAACTTGATATTTTCTGTCTGTTTTTTCACCATACCATACAGGGCATGGTGTAGGGTCCTGCCATTCCCGATTTTTTATCTCAGTCACCTTCAGTGCCGAACTGATGACGTCAATGGTAGGATCAGAATCTAAGATCTCTGATAATACTGAGATGTGTTCTGGCGAACGCCTATCATCTAAATTTCCATTAGATAGATACTTCCCTGTTGAGAGTCGTGCGCCGATGTTCCAAACCTCATAGAGACCTGGATCTGTGTTTATATTTATATAGATTGCGCACTGCCAATTTTTCACATGGTCGATGAGAAGCGCATGCTCATTACCTGGTGAACCAGGTCGTATTAGAAAGTGCTCGCATTGATCGTATTTTATTAGTTGTTCAGAATTTGACAGGAAGCCTTTGATGTATTGGTCACCCTTGAAAACAGAGGTGACAATTGAGACTTGTCTATCTGATTGACAAAAAGAATGCTGAAAATTAAGTAAATCACTGTAATAACGGCTTGACTCTAAAACTGCTACTGAATGAAGTATCTTTGGAAAAAACTCATTATGTGAAATTATATCCATGTATAGATGCGAATCTACTTTAGTTGGTAGCTTCGAGGGCTCAATATAGACCTTGTGGAATTGCGTTAGAATTTTTCTCGATAAAACTTCAGAGCCGGAGATAAACACAAACTCTTCGCTGCTTGATGGGGCCATCACTGAACTAGAAACGTGAATGTGTGGGAAGTTTGCTTTAAAATCTTCGTTCGCACAAAGTTTTTGAATAACTAGATCAAGGTTATTGTTGTTGATGTTAACGCTGGCATTAACTCCAGAATATTTTATGGCATAATGTGCGAAATGAATCCACACAAGTTGTTCAAATGAGGATAACTTGCCCAAATCCAGGTACATCATTAGGTGATGTGAATTGCCCTTATCCGACACGCATGTCAACACTTTCTGGCAGGTCGTTTGTGTATATATAAAATCATGAATATCAGTGATAAAGCTATCTGCGCAATACTTATCTCGCAATATTTTAAGCGCTGACAATTTTTCTTCGATTAAAGAAACGTCTGCTGCGATTTCTGTAAGGACTGCGGGAAGGTTCCTGATCGCATCTGCTTTTTCTTGTATAAACACACACCCCTTTTCCCAGAGCGACATATCTCCGGGTAAACATAATGTGTCAGCGAGTATTACAGGAATACAACCGAACTCGATGGATTCCCAGAGCCTAATGCTATTCGGTCCTGTTCCTGATGGGCATAAAGAAAACTTCGTTTTTTCTAATGCCTGTATGTATTCTTGCTGGGCATCGGATTCCTCTTTTAGATCCGTATCAAGCAGGGCTTTTCCAAAGATCTGTTCATTGTAAACACGCTTTTCGTAATGCCATTGATTTCTAGCAATTACCAACGCGTTTTCGTCGGGTTCCAATAGTCCAATCTGCTGCCGGGCATCAGTTAAATAATAACGGCTATCGTAGGCTCCGATAAAAGAATATAGATACTGTCGTCCATGGAAATTTTTTTCACAGAAGCGGTCAGGTCCATCCTTATAGGACGGTCGTACAACCGGATAGAGTGGAAACGGTCGTATATATATTCCGCGAATCTGTGATTCATGACGTACTGCATGCGAGGCAAAGATGTCTGTTATGCCAACCTTAAGAAATATTTCAATGAAATCACGAAATTTAATATGCTGGCATACAGTTACTATTCGATCAAATCCACCTTGCAGTTTGATGTTATCTAACTGCTCTCGGAGATTATTGCCTAATTCGGTTTTTCTGTTTAAGCCATCAATCAGACTAGCCCAAGGGAATCCGAAATATAAAACTCGATTAGAGATAAAACTGTGATTTGCAAACCTCTGATATGCATGCTTTTCGGTTATTGCTGGCTCTTGCCACTGATTGTCATAACAGATGCTATTTGAGGTAAGTTTCCAGGACATTGCTATTTCCTTTAGTTTAAATAATTCATGGTTTGAAATACCAATCATCCCATTTTTTTTCGATGCAGACATAACCTTTATCTTCCAGTATCGCCTTTATCTCGTGGCGCTGGGGAGAGTAGTTGTGTTCAATTGTCAGCATGGAAATATCCCATTCGTTAAACGGGAAATTCTCTATAATCTCAAACTCACTGCCCTCTGTATCTATGCTTAAATAGTCTATTTTTTTGGGGGCGTTATGCTGAATCAGGAAATCTTGCAATGAAACAGTCGTTAATTTCAAAACATTTTCTTTTACCGCTGCGTAGGCTTTTCTCGCCAAGCCATGCATGTCAGAATCAACATGCTTAACCATTCCACCATAGACATCAGCCAGAATGAAGTCCACTTCTTCTCCGGTGACAGCACCAATGCATGCATTTGATAGGACGCAATCACGATTCTTTTTCAAAGCATTGAAAGACTTCGGATTAGGTTCGGAGCAGATACCTTTCCAATCAAATTCCTTTTCAAGTAACCAGGTGTTGCTAAGCATAACGCCGTCCGTCGCCCCAAACTCTACGAAAAAACCGCCACGCTTGTAGTTTGTTTTTTCTAGGACCCATAGGTCCTGGCCCAGTTGAGAGACAGCTTTTTTCTTTAAACCTTCCAACCATAGATGACCACTCTGATTTGGTATTGACGCCACATGATCGTCAGGAGAGCGGAATAACTGCTGACGCTGTTGTGCGAGAGCAAGCTCGTGATGCAGTAATAAGAGTTCTGTTTCCAGTACTTTTATTAGCGCCTGCTGGTGCTCGGGGCGATCTCTGGTAATTTGGGTTTCTTTCAGCTTTTTGTCCACAAGACCGGCCGCCTGTGGAAGCAATCCCATCCTGGCCATCTCCCGTACTGACCGTGCGTGACTCACAAGTGTAGAATCTTTGCTGTCTGTGATCGCTACAGCTGCTTCGAAATGACGGGTAATGCGGGTTTCGTCCTGCTTGAGAGCCGCGGCGCGCCCCAGGGTGTTATGTACTCCTGCCACAAGTACCTGCGCTGCAACGGTGGGTGGGCAACCCCACTTAAGCGCGAGTCTAGTATATTCCCTCGCTTTTGCATGATCACCCAGTTGTTGATGTGCGCTGGCTGCAAGCATGGCAAAGCGGCTGCGTTCCGGGTGGTTGCTAACCGATTTTAGGTCTAACTCTGCCAAAGCTTGCCACTCACCGAAGAACCAGTTTGTTTTGGCAAGTGCCAAACTGTTTCTGTCTGACTCATCGAGAATCAGAGACAACTCCTTGTCTGCTTCCTTCGGGTTGGTTGAAGCACCATCGGCTGGCTGGGGCATCGGGTTTTCAGCAACTACGCCCTGCTGCTTGTCCCCATTTTTCTCAGGCCGGTGCGTCGGCTTTCCCTGATTTTTATTAGAAATTCTTTTCACGTATAAGAATGTCCTTAATTAGTTCAATCTGTGCCTCGGCCTTGATGAATTCTTCATCAAGTAAGCGCTGACGATGGGTTTGCTCGTCAAGCTGGTGCTCTAGCTGCTCAAGGCGCTCTTTGCTTTGGTCCGCAGTCTTTTCAGCTTCAGCACGTTGCGTTTCCATGTTCTGCAGTTGCTGTTGTAGTTGATGTCTTTCGGTTTCAATCTTTTCATTTTTTGATTTCAGCGACTCATTCCATTTTTTGTGTTCATTGTGCCAACTAGTCTGTTGGTCCAGTGCCTTGGTTAACTCGTCGATATGAGCCTGCCGCTCGGTAATTACTTGGGTGTGGCTGTCGCGTTCCTTGAGCAAAATGGTGATTTGTTCTTGCAAATCGGCAGCGTGCTTGCTGAGTTCGTTCCTTTCGTTGGTCAGTTGCTCCAAGTGCGCTTGCAGGCCGTTGGCATGCTGGGCTTGCTCTTGGGCAGCTTTGGCAAGCTCTTCGATGCGAGCCTGGCCCTTGGCGGACTGGCTGGCGTGGTTGTCTCTTTCCTCGGTCAGTGCAATTATCTGCACCTCGCGATCGGCAGCGATGCCGGCTTGTTCATCTCGCGCCTGAGATAACTGCGCCGCCTGTCTTGCTCATCACGTGCTTTGGCGCACGCTTCGATCTCCACCTGGCGCTCGGCGGATAGGGCGTTTTGGTTTGCAACTTCCCGGGACAGGTTGTTGATTTGTTCCTGCAGATCGGCTGTCAGTTTACCGAGATCCCTTTGTTTCTCGGTGGATTGTAGCAACTCTGTTTGCAGATGGTTTACCTGTTTGGCCTGTTCCTCATTGAGTCTAGTGAGATACTCCATTTGCAGACTGCCTTCAGCGGCCAGCGCTGTCTGCCTGCTCAGGCAATCCTGAAGTCCTGAAACCTCTGCGGCATGTTCCGAGGAGTGCTGGGAAATTTGTTTTTCCAGCTCATCAAGAAGAATAAGGTTGGTACTCTGCCAATGCCGAACATAAAGGGCATGCCCGATCTCCGGATTTTCCTCATCTTGCTGGCTGGAGACACAAAGGTAGCCGGAAGAGGCGAAGAAATTATCAAGTTCAAGTTTTGCCGCGCCTTCGACTGTCGATTTCGCATTAGGTAACGCGACTCGTGCGATAACCACTTCCCACTGACCAAGATGCTTACCAGCCTCGCGGATGGCGGGCAGGGCTGGGAGGCAGTCAATCACAGCCCAATTGATATAACGTGGCAATAGATAACCGGGTGCCGAGGAGGGCGATGGCAATCCGGGGTCTTGAGAAACCAGATCGAGATTCTCCTGCAACGTTTCATCCGCCTCAAGAAAGACGATGTCGGTCAAACCCCAATTCGTGCTGTTGACAGACCGGGCGTGAGTTGCACCGATATGCAGAACGCCTGTGATTGGCAGCAGACATCTGAGATGATCAAGCCAGCTTTGAAAGCAGATATGCGTAGACACTTGCAGAGTCCCTTTAATTTTTGTCAAAGAATTCGCCTCAAATCGATACGAATAAAGACGCTGAGGTAGAACGCGTCAAATTTTGTCCGTTGGGGGACAGAGGGCTTGATACTTCAGAAAATACTCTTCAAGTTCTTCTTGTGCTTGGTGCAACTGCAGGAGGAGCAATTCATTTTCCTCAGCTAACGCCAGGCATTCTTTCTTAGACTTGGCTAACTCTTGTTCCGCCTCGCGCTTGATTACGGCTGGCCCTTCGGTCCTCGCTTGTTCTGCGCCTGCACGGCCACTAGACGTTTTTATTTCAGCGCGGGCAAAGCCACGGTCCTCCCAGGCTGATCTGCTCATGGGCGCCAAGCGACCTTCGGACTTCCCCATTTTGACGTAATGGAAAAGCGGGTTGAGTCCGCTCTTTTCCACGTCGGGGTAGGCCTGGAGGTAGCCCAATGTCGAGAAGTTCGGACCCGGGTCGCGGTGCAGGAGAAACCCGATTTTGACGTAGTGCTTAACCGGGTCCATCGACAGCAGGGTTACGTCGGGATACCTATTGCCGTACCACTTTGCATCGAAAAGCTCTGACGCCTTGATAAGTTCGATGGCTTCTGCATATTGGTCCATAGTGCTTTATCCACTCCTTAATATTAAATCGCACTCAACGGGTCTTTTTCTCGTGCTGTATGTAATGCAGTAACGGGTTGATGCCTATCTCGGATATCTCGGGGTGTTTTGCTGCGTATGCGTTGGTATTGAAAGCAGGTCCGGGGTTTCTTCCTTCGGCAGCGCCGAATAAAAGATAATGCTCACCTGCTTTGATAGTTTGTGTTGCGGCGACATCCGGGTATTGGCTCAGGTACCATGATTCGTCAAAAAGCCCGGACTTTTCCATGATCGAGACCTGCTTTTTGATGATTTTTAGTCTCTTGAATTCCGCACTCCAGGTAACAAATGGCGCAACGATCTTCTTCTGCAGCGGTTGCTGTACTGCCGGGTCTTTGTGCACCTCTGCTGCCTGTTCCCGCTCTTCGATCAGCTTGGTCAAAATGGCGAGTTCCCTAAAGCGGTCATCAAGCTTTCTGCCAAGAACTTGCTGCTCTTTCCTTAACGCTTTGTTCTCGGCTTCCACGCTGTCCAGGGCTGCTTCTTGTTGGGATTGAATTGTTGAGGACCTGGTCTCTGCATCGGCAAGTTGTTTTTCCGCTATCCTGAGCGCTCCGGCGATTTGCTTCAGTTGGTTATCCAGCCTGTCGGCACGTTGCTGCTGCAAGGCAGCTTCATGCTCCTTTGCTTGCAGGCCGGCCTTTCGTTCTTCCAGAAGTCGGGTCAGTGAGGCCAATTCCGTCGAGCGGTGATCCAGCATTTCAGCCTGAGCCAACTGCTCGTTCTTGAGGTGTTTGTTCTCGTCTTCCAACCCGGCCAGGGCAGCTTCTTTCTGCGTCTGCGCGGATCCGATCCTTGCCTCGGCTTCCGCGAGGCGGTCTTCAGCTGCCTTGAGCGCTTCGGTAAGCGCCTTCAGTTCGACATCAAGCGTGCCGGCGGGCCGCAGCCGGACCTCTTTGTCCCTCGACTGCAGGCCGGCATCGCGCTCTTCCAGCAGCCTGGTCAAGGTAGCCAGTTCCTGAAAACGCTCCTCGTTGCTTTTTACCAGTTCCTCTTTTTCAGCCTGCAATGCGAGTATCTGCAGGTGAAGTTCATGACGGGCTGCATCCTCGCGGGCAAGTTGGGCTTTAACGCTCTCTTGCTCTGCCACTTGACCGGCTATCTGCAGATTGAGCTGGGCAACATTCTCGTCCCGGACCAGGAGCTCTGCCAGTGCTTCGTCGAGGAACCGGCTCTGCTCGGTCAATTCCTGCTGGAGTTGTTCTGCTTTGGAGTCGCGTTCCTCCTGGCTGCGTTTGAAAGCGGTCAATTCGCTTTCGCGGAGCACTGATTGCTGATGCAGGGCCAGGTACTTTAGCTGCGCTTGCTTGGCGGAGCTTTTGGCTGCGGCAATTTCCTCGTCGCGCTGCGTTACTTTCCGGGTAAGTTCTGCTACCTGATCCTCGAGAGACTTTTCCCTGGTCAGGGCGCTCTGGAGACTCTCTGCCTGCGCTCTCATCAGGAGCGTAAGCCGTTCCACTTCGGTTGCGGCCGTCGATTCACGGTCTTGCAGCTTTTCGGACAGCTCGGCATTGGCGCGTACTTCGGTTTTGATACGCTCGCTGAGCGCTGCTATGGTTTGCTCATGCTCGGTTGCCTGGCGTATCAGGGTCGCCAGTTGGTTACTTTTTTCTGCGAATTCGCCGGAGATGGAGACGATGCGTCCCTGGTAGCGGTTCGTCTCTTCCTTCAGTTCGGCGCGGATTTCCTGCAACAGTGCGACACGCTCTGCCAGCTGACCCCGCTCAACGGCGTGCTGCTCGAGTTGTGTCTGCATCCTGGCGATGGTTTCCGAAAGATGTCTGGACTGGTCGCCGAAATCGCTATGGGCTTTCTCGAGTTTCTGCTGAAACCGGGCAAGCTCCGTCTTCTGCTCTTCAACTTCTTCGGACAAGCGCCGCGCCTGTTCCTGCTGCTGCGCGGCTGCAAAAGAGTCCGCGCAGGCACGTCCCAGACGAGAGAATACCTCGTGAGTGGCTTGCCGGGCCTGTCCGTTTCCGGAGGCGTCGAACAGGCGTTGCAACAGTTCGTTTTGGGCCGGACCCACGCTGAGCACACCGAGACCATTGCCGTGGGCGAACTCGATTGCGGGGTACTTCTCCTTCAGGGTTTCAAAAAACTTGAATACGCCGAACTTCCCGTCCCGGACGTTGATGTCGTGGATCAGCACTATTGCGCGTGCCGAGAGCTTGGGAAGCCAGACCTGGAAATTATGGCTGACCGCTTCGTAGCTATTGAGACCGTCGATATGGAGCAGGTCGATGGAAGCATCGGCGAAATAGGGGAGGGCGTCGTCAAAGGCGCCGCGCAGCATACGGGAAAAGCCCGAGTACTGGGCCTCGTTGTAGCAATTTACCTTCTCGAAGACGCTTTCGTCGTGGAGGCCGGTCTGGTCATCATTCTTCCAATGGTCTATGGCGAAACATCTGGTGCCGAGCCCCAGTTTTTCCACCGCCTGACAGAATGCGAAGTAGGAGACGCCGTAATGTGTCCCGAGTTCGACAAGGACCTCGGGACGTTGGGCTTCGACGAGCCAGAACGCAAAAGGGATATGTTCAAGCAATGCGGAACTTTCCAGGTAGGCAGGGCGCCAGAACATGGAGCGTTGAGCGAGGGGCTGAATGGTAAGCGAGGTCGGATCGGAGCCTGACAACTCCAAGGTCCTGTCTTGCTGGGAAGTGATCGAACGTTCTATGTTCATGGTGCTTTGTTCCTCGTCTGGTTCATGGAAGACCGGTCCCCGGTCGGTGCGGTCATTCCGCAGGGGAGGCGTCGGCTGGTTTTTCCAGTGCTTTTCGGTATACCTCTAGCGCCTCGTCCGTATTCCCTTCAAAAGCTGTGACGCCGTTTTCAATCACTACTACACGGGTGCAGAGATCCCTGATCATTTGCGGCGTGTGGGAGACCAGGACTACCGTCTTGTCGGACCTGATCCGCTCGCGCATGGCCGCTTCCGACCTCTTGCGGAAATTCTCGTCGCCCACTCCCAGCACCTCGTCGAGAAGAATCACTTCAGGTTCCGCATGATAGGCCACCGAGAAGCCGAGGCGGGCCTTCATGCCGGTCGAATAGGTGCTGATAGGCTGGTCGAAAAATTCTCCCAATTCGGCGAACTCTGCGATCTGGTCGATTTTCTTCTCGATCTGGTCGTACCTTAGTCCCAGCAACATGCTGCTGAGGATGGCGTTTTTCCTGCCGGTCAGGTAGGGGAGAAATCCGACCTGAAGCGAGAGCAGCGAAGGCTGGCAGCCGTTGTTGATCACCTCCCCCTGGTCGGGGCGGATGATGCCGGCGAGCACGCGCAGCAGGGTGCTCTTCCCTGCGCCGTTGCGGCCGATAATGCCGAGGACTTCTCCCCGGCGCAGGTCGAAGGAAACATCTTTAAGCGCCCAAAACGAGGACTTGCTTTCTGTGAACAGGGTTCCCTGTCTTCGATAGCAGACGCCGACGTTGCGTAGTGTTAGTAGAATGTCGCTGTTCATAGGCTTAGTTTCGGGTACCCGGTGTCGTTGCGGTAGATAAGATGGATACCGATAAGGGTGAGAAGGATCGAGGCCATGGCTACCATTGCCAGCGGCTGCCAGTCCGGCCAGTGGTTGTGCATAAGGACGGCGCGGAAACCCTCAAGGATATGGACGGCAGGATTGAAGCGCAGGTAGGAAGCGACGCCGCTCGGAAGTTTCGACAGGGGGGCAAAAATCCCGGAGAGAAACAGCAGGACCTTGAATACGCTGTCGAGAATGATCCGAAGGTCAGGGAAAAAGGGGACCGCGGCGGCGAAGAGATAGGCCACGCTGGATATGAACAGCAGCCCGACAGCGAACAGGACGGGTAGGGCGGTCCAGGTGATGTCGATCCGATAGCCGTACAGCAGCAGGAATAGTATCAACAGGTTGAAGACGATGAAGAATTTAAAAGAATTGGTGATTATGGTTACCGTCGGGAAGATGACCTTGGGTACATAAACATGATCCATGAGAGGGCGATATGCATGGATAGAGCCGGCTCCTATCAGGATCGATGTCTGTAGCCAACGCCAAATGACTGTGCCTATCAGCAGGAACGGGATGAACTCGGGACTCTTGTTGTTGAGAACCAGACCGAAAATGACATAGTAGACGCCCATGTCTATGATGGGTTCGATGATCCACCAGAGATAACCGATATAGTAGCGGCTGGTCTCCGCCATGAGGTCTGCATAGGACTTGTACAGCACAATCTGAGCGTAACGCGATTTCGGATAGGCCAGTAGCTTGGTGAGGAACTTTGTCATTTAGGATCAACCGACCTCGGGAATTGTTAGTATGTCTCAGGTCTGGCGGATACGCTTATCTGAGCGACAACTGTTGAGGCTAGGCAGTATAAGATATGTAGCTTCAATTGATCAAGGTGTTATTGCGCGACTGCTGATTTCATGTGGCCTGATCAGTTTAGCTCTCTATGACAGACAACAGCTCCGCTTGAGACTTGACGTCGAATGTATAAGCAATTTGTTCTCCAGATTCAGAACTGTGTTGGAAGATTAGTCCAATATAATAGGCCGTCGTGCGGCAAGTCGGCAAAGCATTGCGAACCGTAAAGATAATCTGCTGTAATCAGAACATAAACCGGACGTTGTAACCTGAAGGGGTAGCGTGGGGTAGTGGGATGCAAGTTGAGTGATCTTCGCAGGTGTGATGGTAAAGCGTAAACGCTTACGATTTATTCGTTCAGGCAGTTGTCGATTCGCTAGGTGAACCAGCCAAATGACCGTTTTTTTAGAGAGGTAATGTCACCAGGCTCTGCCACCCGCTGGATTGTACCGAGTTTGCCGAGGCGCACTGTTACCCGAGGGCTTTTCTGCTGGGCGATCACGGAGAGGGGAGCGACGCGAGCCACGTCATGGTGCTGATGGAGAAGATCATCAGGAACCGCAAGCTGGACGTGGAGAAGGCGCGGGAGAGATTTCAGCTGTCGAAAAGGGAGACGGAGGTGGTGCGGCTGATCTGTCAGGGGCTGGGGAACAAGGAGATATCGGGCGCCTTCAAAGATGCTTGTCCTCTAGGTGTGTCCGGTAATCGTCTTCATCCAGGTTCGAATGGCGTAACAGGCCGCGCAAGGACTTTGTGATAGGGGGCGACTGAGGAACTGGCTTGTTTGGAAGTGAGGTCAGCAGCTTAAAGTAGTCGGCTACAATTTGTGAAATGGATTTGCCGGAATGGGCGGCGTAGGATTTAGCCTGCTCGATCAGTTGTTCTTCGAACCGCAGCGTGAGTTTGGTCTGCATGCAACCCCCCGTCTGACGTATTAAGTTGGAACGAGCATACGTCACTGCTTGCGCTACTGTCAACTAAGGTGAAAGGTGAAAGGTGAAAGGTGAATACGAAGATTCGACTCCACTTTACTCCTTATCCTCCTGGTCCGCCTGCTTTCCCTCTTCCTGGATTACCAGATATTCCTTTTCCACTATCAGCCTGAAAGGTTCACCGGTGACCGCCCAATCTATGAGGTCCACTTTAAAGGGAAGATCGGACTCGATGAAGGCGTCCTTCAGTTCGGCTATGAGTAGGGTGTCGAGAGGTTCCCTGGTGATGACGGCAAGATCCAGATCCGAAAACTTCTTGATTTTGCGTCCATGCACACGGGACCCGAAAGCCCACACTTCGTACCCGGGTAGGTACGCCTGGAGAATTTCACGTATCGTCTCCAGATCGCGACTGTCAATGCCGAGTAGTTTCATCGTTGCGCCGTTTCAGTTCGTGAAGTAAAAATTCCATGTCCAGGAAAAAATCGGCAAGTATTGCCACCACTTCTTCAGCCCTCTCCTCATCGTAGGTGTGACTGGTGGCGTTGCGCTTTTCCCGGTAGACGCGGAACCGGGACACCTCGCGAACCAGACCCGCCTCCGCGCCAGTGCGGATCAGCTCCATGAATGCCATTTCCTTGAGTTCCGCGGGGTTGATGACGATCTGTTCCAGCTGGCGGCGCAGCATTTTGACGCCGAGTTCATAGGTGAACTCAAATGCCTGAATGGATGCGGAGCGAAACTGTGCGCGAAGCCCTTCGTCTCGGGCGGCCAGGTCGGAATGGAGATATCCGAGGCTCTGTTCAAGCTGATGCAGGGCCTTTTCAAGTGGGCTTACATTAAGAATGGCGTCGATTCCGTTCACCTTTGATCACCTTTAATCCTCGGAATATGCCTGGGCGCCAGCCTTAAAAAGCTCTTGTGGCGTTATCCCGTGCGCACGACAGTACTCATTGATATTGTGTGCTGCTGCATCTTCGAGTGCGACATTTACCTGATTACGTTTTTTCATGAACGGCAACCTCCGCCAGAGTTGATAGCGATGCTATCAAAAGGGTAGGCCAAGCGCAACCTGAATAGCGCTGCAAAACTTTTGGGTTTAACCTAAAGCTTTTCTTCGCGTGCTTCGCGGATGTGCTTTGCGTTCTTTGCGTAACGTCTTTTCAGGCGTAAAGCATTACGCAAAGGACGCTAAGTAGGCGCAAAGAACGCAAAGGGAAGCAAAGGGAAGCAAAGGGAAGGGGGATCTTTCAGCGGAAGATCAGGGCTCTGAGGCCTTCAAAGGCAAATCCCCCCTGTCCCCCCTTTGCTAAAGGGGGGGACCCTGTATCCGGGGATCTTAGAGTTAGGGCAGAGTTCAATCGCTGTCCAGCAACTCCCTGAAGCTCATCCTGTACTGGCTGAGCAGGCGCATCATCTCCCGGTTGCCGATCTTGCGCATCCTCATCACCGCCGCCCGCTTCCTGAGTAGCACCGGGGTCGCCAGAGCAGCGTCCCGCATCCCTCTGAGAAGGGCTTTTACGCAGTCGCCTCTGGAGCCGCTTGCCAGGAACTCCCCCCCGGATCCCTTCCCTTTCAGGACCAGCGCCGCCTGGGTCAGGTAACGCGCCGCCGTGAACCAGGGGAGCAGCAATAAAAGCGGCCAGGGGAAGCTCTTCAGCGCGGCGTAGTAGTGATTGCGCTCCACCAGGTAGAGCTTGAAGGGGGAAAAGGCGCCGGAGGTCATGGAGTACTTGTGGTAGACCACGGCGTCGCGGGCGAGAAGCGCATCCCAGCCGGCCAGCCGTCCCCGCAGCCCCAGGTCGGTGTCCTCGCAGTAGGCGAAGAAGTCCGGGTCGAAGAAGCCGATCTCATCAATCATGGCCCGGCGGTACAAGGCGACGCAGGCCGACGGGAACAGGATCGGCTCCACGGCGTTCAGGCTCAGGGCGGGGAAGCGCCTGCCGCGAAAGCCGCCGCGGGACATGCCGTCGCGGCAGATGGCGATCCCGAGGGAGTCTATGCGCTCCGGGTCGTCATAGGCGCAGATCCGGCTCGCCACCATGCCGGTGCGCGGCTGCGCGTCGGCGACTGCGACCAGCCGGGCGAGCCACTCCGGCTCCGCCCGGGTGTCGTTGTTGAGGGTGACCAGGTACTCCCCTTGAGCCAGGGGAAGGGCGGCATTGTTGCCGGCGGCAAAGCCGGTATTTTCCGGTAGGGCGATCAGCTTGAGGGCGGGGCGGTTGCGCAGATATTCCAGGGAGCCGTCGCTGGAGCCGTTGTCCACCACGATGGTCTCGAATTCGCGGAAGCTCTGGCTCTCAAGGCTGTCGAGGCACTCGGGGAGGTGCTTGAGTCCGTTCCAGTTGACGATGATGACCGATACGCGCATGGCTGTCCTGTGGTTGTTGCTGGAACTAGTTGATGCGTTGTTGTTAATTCAGAGGCCTGAAGCGTTACGCAAAGGACGCTAAGAGGGCGCTAAGAACGCAAAGGGAAGCAAAATCTTTTTGGGTTTAACCTTTAAGCCTTGCTTCGCGTGCTTCGATTTCTCGTTCCCAAGCTCCAGCTTGGGAATGCAATCGCTGGAAAAGCTCCAGCTTTGGGTCGTTGAAGCGGAGCTTCCTATAGCATTTACGTTCCCAAGCTGGAGCTTGGGAACGAGGTTAAGCAAGTCTTTTTAGGTTTAACCTTAAAAGCCTTTCTTCGCGTGCTTCGCGGATGTGCTTGGCGTTCTTTGCGTAACGGCTTTTCAGGGGCCTGAAGCACGGCAGCAATACCTTCCGGCCCCCCTCCCATTCTAGGGAGCGGGTAGCATCTCCCTTTCGCCGATGCGGTTCGTTCCTCACCGCATCCTACAGGGGGGTTGTGTCTGAGGGCGCTGCTGTGATGCATATCCGCGCTGCAACGAATTGTTTATAGAATTTGCCTCTCCATTGCAATCTAATTAAATAGGGCAGGGTGCCGGCTGCTCTTGGTCTGCTTCTTGTAGTATGTCTGTAACTATGGTTTTTGCGCGGTTTCTGCCGCCATATGACGTGCTATGTGTGTGAGGTGATATGAAAATTCTTGCCATAATCCCAGCATATAACGAGGCTGACAACATCCGCGCTGTGATCGAGGATTTGCGGTCTTTTGGCGGTGACCTGCTGGTGGTTAACGACGGCTCGACGGACAATACGGCTGCCGTGGCAAAAAGTCTCGGCGCTCATGTCATTTCTCACCCCTTCAACCTGGGCATCGGCGGCACGGTCCAGACCGGACTCAAATTCGCCCACGAGTGCGGCTACGACTTCGCCATACAGTTCGACGGCGACGGCCAGCACCGGGGCGACCAGGTCTTTAAGATCATCGAGCTGGTGAAACGCGGCGAGGCGGACCTGGTGATCGGCTCCCGCACGCTCCCGGGCGGCTACAAGATGGGTATCACCCGCTGGTTCGGCTCACGCATCTTCCACTGCCTGATCAAGCTCCTCTCGGGACAGACCATACAGGATCCCACTTCCGGTTTCCGCTGCTACGGCAAAAAGACCATCCGCGTCTTCTCCCGCTTCTACACCGACGATTACCCCGAGGTCGAATCGATCATCACCGCGGTCAGAAGCGGCTTGCGCGTGGTGGAGGTTCCGGTGCTCATGCGCGGCAGGCTCTCGGGGCATTCCTCGATAACCAGAAGAAAATCCGCCTATTACATGCTGAAGGTCTCCCTGGCCATGGTGGTCGACGCCATGCGGGGCAGGCAGCTTATAGGAGAATCCTAGTTGATAGATTGGCCAAAAGTCGTTTCGCTCGCGCTGAGTCTCAGCATCTTCGGGTTTGTCCTCTGGCTGGTTCGGGAGCGCCGGCTGCGCGAGAAGTACGCCCTGCTCTGGCTCTCCACCTCCCTGTTCATCATTTTGCTGACCGTGTCGCGCCGTGTCCTGGAGGTTGCAGCCCTCAGCATCGGCATCTACTACCCCCCTTCGCTTTTGTTTCTGGTGGGCGTGCTCTTCCTGCTCATGGTGAGCATCGGCCACTCGGTAACCTTGTCCAGACTCTCGGAAAGTAACCACAGCCTGGCCCAGGAGCTGGCGCTTCTCAGAAAGCAGATGGAGGACGAGATAGGGAAGCGGGAAGAGGCAGGGAAGCGGGAAGAGGGAACGAAGCGCCGCGCCTGACGAGGCCGGGCCCATCCCCCTCATGGTCCCCCGCTGGACGGGGAGGAACCGGAAGCGCGGCAAGCGGACCGATTGACAGAAAAGGCCGGAAGAGATCTCTCTCTTCCGGCCTTTTCTTTGTGCATTTTCCCGGTCCGTTACTTTGCCGCCTATAAGCCCCCTCTCCCCTTGTGGGAGAGGGTTGGGGAGAGGGGGCTTCGTCGGGTTACGCGATAGAGCCGCTAACCCGACCTACGATTTCGGCAGGGCTGGGGAGTGGGTGACAAGCCTGTGTGAGCCTCACCCTCCCCCAGCCCCTCCCATAAAGGGAGGGGGGCTCATAGGCCGCAAATCGGACGGATCGCACAAAAAAGGCCGGAAGAGATATCTCTTCCGGCCTTTTCTTGCACGCTTTATCCAGTGTCCGTTACATTGCCGCCGCTACTCCCGGCGAGAAGATCACCCGGTCGAAGGTCTTGTTCAGGCTCTTGCTGGTGAAGTTGATCATTTCCGTGCCCGGTTGCAGTTTCAGCTCCTGGCCGACCGCAACCTTCATGCCCGGTACCGCGGCCCAGGTCGTCTTGCCGCCCTGCTCCAGCTGCACATAGGTATAGCCACCCGAATCGAGCGTCTCCACAACCTTGCCGGACGCGGCCACCATCTCCTTGCCGGACTGCGCCATCATCCCCATCATGCCGCCTTTCTTGGCAGCCGGCTGGCTGGACGGGGCCGGGGCAGCTTTCTCCTGCTCAGGCTTGGCACTGGGCTTGGCATCCAGAGTGGGATGGCCCGGGGGCAAAGATCCCTGTGCGGCTGCGGGGGCCGGGGCGCTCCCGTTCCCAACCAGCCCGGACGAGAAGTTGATCCGGTCGAAGGTCCGGTTCAGGGTCTTGCTGGTGAATTTTTGCATCGGCATGCCCGGCATGACCTCAACCTGCTGTCCGACGCTTACCTTGGTGAGGGGGAGCGCCACCCAGGTGGTGTTGCCGTCCTTCTCCAGGCTCAGGTAGGTGTATCCTCCCGCATCCATGGTTTCCACAACCTTGCCCGTCAAATTCCCCTCTGCCTTTGGCGTCGCCTGCTCTCCGGGCATGCTGTTATGGGATTTGACTGGGGCCTCGCTTATCGGTCCGTCGGTAAAAACGATGCTGTCGAAGCTCCGGTTCAAAGCCTTGCTGGCGAAGTTCTTCATCACCATGCCCGGTTTCAGGGAGAGCTGCTCCCCGACGCCTGCGGTGAGAGGCGCCGACATTGCGGCCCAGGAGACTTTCCCCTCCTTCTCGAGGCTGACGTAGGTGTAGCCGCCCGCCTTGACGCTCTCCACGATCTTTCCGGACAGGCTGACGGTCTGCGCTATCTCTGCCGGTGGCGGGGTAGCTTTTGCTATGGCTTCCGGCTTGTCTGCCGGCTTCGTTACCGCTGCTGTTTGCGCGCAGCCGCTTTGCATGGCCACCAGGCCAAGAGATAATCCCGCTGTTACCAAGCCCCGGATTTTTTTCATTTCCCATCTCCTTGATTGCATGAAGCGAATTAAAGTGTGCCCACTCCGGGCATTTCACGACCTCTTGTTCTATAGAAAATTTTTAATGCTGTCAAGCAGCTTCGAAGCAGCAGCATTTCGGAAAAAGTCCCCCTTAGAAAAAGGGGGATTTAGGGGGATTTGCCTTAAGGCGCCGTCGGCACTCCGTAGCAACCTGGGTAAAATCCCCCCCGACCCCCCTTTTACAAAGGGGGGAGGTCTTATGCTGCAGATCGGCACCTTGCCGGGCGAGGCACTCTATCGCCGCCCCGGCCGGTTGGCGCGGCAAAAGGGGCCCGGAAGAATCTCCCGGGCCCCTGCTGGTTCATGGTCCGTCTGGCCTTTATCGGGCCTGAGGCCCGTTGGAGAACAAGATCTTGTCGAAGGTGCGGTTCAGGCTCTTGCTCACGAAATTGTTCATGGTGACCCCGGGGGTCAGCGCCAACTCTTGTCCCACGCTTACTTTAGTGGGGGGAACGGCAGCCCAGGTCCTGGCACCGTCCTTTTCCAGGCAGATGTAGGTGTAGCCCCCCGCGTCGGCGGTTTCCACGACCTTGCCGCTGATCAGCTGTTCGGCCGGAACAGGGACGGGCGCCTGCGGAGCAGGCTGCGCTGCCAGGTCAACTTTGGGGTGCCCTGCCGGAAGCGCAGCTGTCGCAGCTTCGGTCTTGGGGTGGCCCGCCGGCAGCGTGGCTGCCGCAGCATCGGTTTTTTGGGGGGGCGCGGCTGGCTTTGCCTGTGCCGAGATTATGTTGACCCCGGAGGCGAAATAGATGGAGTTGAAAGTCCGGTTCAGCTTTTTGCTGGTGAATTTCCCCATTTCTGTGCCGGGGAGCAGCTCGATCTCATCCCCTACCGCAACGTTCGCGGTCGGCACTGCCGCCCATGCCGTCTTGCCGTCTTTCTCCAGCTTGATGTAGGTGTACGACATGGCGTCCATGGTCTCCACAACCTTGCCGATCAGGATCGGCTCCTTGGAGTCCGTCTCGCTCACCGCTTCTGTCCTGGGAGCCGCGGGTTTCGCGGGTGCTATCTGATCGACTCCGCCGGAGAAGACGATCTTATCGAAGCTGCGGTTCAGCGCCTTGCTGGAGAAGTTTGTCATTTCGGCGCCGGGCAGAAGTTTAATCTGCTGACCCACGCTGACCTTGGTGACGGGTGCCGCTACCCAGGTCGTAGTGCCGTTTTTTTCCAGCGCAATGTAGGTATATCCACCGGCGTCCATGGTCTCCACGACCTTGCCGGACAGGCCGGATGCAGCCAGATCCGGCGCCTTGGTTGCCTTGCCGGGGCCTGTGCAGCCGGTAAGGGCGACAGCCAGAAGCGTCAGCGTTAATCCGGTACTGGTCATCTTCGCGTTTTTGGTCATTCTCGACTCCTCAGATGGGGTTGGCCGGCCAGGAAAAGAGGGCCGACGTTAATGCTCGATGATTCATTTGTGCACCGGTGCGCCCGCCGCCCCGGTCGAGGCAGGTTTCACTGCTTGAGCGGGGCCTTTTTGCCGTTTGAGTTGATCATGGTAATGATGGCGACCGCCCTGCGGTTTTTCTGTCTCCCCGTGCTGGTCAGGTTGCTCGCCTTAGGTTTGCTGAACCCGTATCCCTTGATGGCAATCCGGTTCGGGGCCACGCCGTATCTCACCAGTTCGTTCTTTACATTCTGGGCCCGCTTTTCCGAGAGAATCAGGTTGGGCCGGACCTTTCCGACGTTGTCGGTATGCCCCTCGATCAGGACGGCCGATTTCGGCGCGGCGTTGAGCGCTGTAGCAAATGCGGCAATTTGCCTGTCGTACACCGGTCGCACGGACGGGCTGCTGAAATGGAATTCCACCGTCAGCTGTTTAACGGTTTTGCGCTCGGTCGGCACAGGCTCTGCCGGCAGCTGTACCGGTGCCGGTGCCACTGGTGCCGGAGCCACTGGTGCCGGAGCGGGGATTGCCGGAGCCGGGGGAGGTGTTACCCGTGCCGGGGCCTTGGTTGCTGGTGCCGGAGCCGGCGTCACCGCTGCCGGCGGGGCAATCTGAACGGGAAGTTCCGGCTGGACCGAGCGCGCCGGTCCGAATTTCGGCGTAACCGGCGGCAACGGCTGGAGTACGGGAGGTGCCGTGCTTATGCCGATAACGGCCGGGCCGGCGGCTCCCAGTTTTTCAGGAATGGTTTCCGGTGGCAATTCCGGCGCTGGCGCCTCTTCGATTTGTTTTTCGTCGAGGATTGGCACTGCCTTGGGAAGCGCGGCAGGTTTCGTTTTCGGCGCGGCAGCAGGTCCCTTCTTCTTGCGTTCCTTGCCGAAGTAATAGGTTAAACCGGTGCTCAATTCGTAATTGTTGAGAGTGGCAACGTTGCCGTAGACAAAGAGCTGACGTGCATCTACTCTCAGCGCCAGATAATCTTCCAGAAAATACTTTATTCCCAGGCCGTAGTTCAGGAAAGGGCTGTTGTCCTTCTCGCCGTTTTTGTCAATCAGGAGCCCGCCAACGCCGAGGGCTAAGAACGGTACCCACTTGTTTCTCGGGGCAATGGAGTATATGGCGTCGGTACGGAAAATTATTCCGTCGGCTTTTTGTGCATCGGTCTTGGACTTGGTGCTGAAATAGTTGACCGTTGCCTCGATGCCAAGGCTGTCGACTATGGAGTTGCCGATATTGTCGTAGCTGAGTTTCAAGCCATAAACAGGGGTAGCGTTAAGAGATTGCTCCGAGGCAAAAAAGTAACCGCCGACGAGGGGGGTGAGTCCGATGGATTTGATGGGCTTAACAACTTTTGGGATTTCGGTGACCGAAAGCCCGGGGGACGAAAAATAGAGCGACAGAGTGATGGCGATTATGGCAGCGCGACCGGGTTTCGACAAATTCGTTGCTCCTATGGGCATTTTGCCCGCATCTTATACTAACAGGTTAGTCAGTTCAAGATTAAACGTCCTGGCTATGACGTAAACCAGAGGTCCCCCTCTGACATCTAGTTGCAGCCGATCGCCTGGCCTTCTGCGCCCTGTCCGGTGTCGGTTGGCTAATTCCAGCCACTCCTTTCTATCTGTTCAGATTTGCCCCTTGATGTTCAGCCCCGCTTTGCAGTTGCCTTTCAGCCGGTTCCCTTTCTGCGTCACTTTTCAACCCAGCTAACTATGGCGCCTTCGAACAGTGGGTGTCAGGCCTCTAAAACGGCACAGCAAGGCGGCCTCAGCCGCCGAATCCTTTCTGGTATTAGCGACCTGGGCTCTTTTAATGTGTATGGCTTGGTCGCCTGTTAATGGGATGCCACCTCCCCGCAGCAAGCCGAAGCGCCCGACTCTTTGCCGGACCAGCGGCGCTGTCTGTCTGTCGGGGAAAAAAAATGCCTCGGTACTTTTTGTGCAAATGTTGAACAGGGTTTTTTGAAACCAAAAATCGATATTGTTGCAGTGTGCTGAAATAGCTCTTTTGTTACGGTGGCTTGCGGTTTTTATTGCCTCATCTTCGCGATGGTACTCCCTTTGTAATGGCTAGGGTGACCAATGGGAGGTGTGCCATGAAAAAACTAGCCACTAAGAGAACCGCGTTACGCCGTACAGCGACTTCATGTCTGGTTGGTGCAGTTATAATGGGCTTGGCTCAGCTGGCAGCCGCCTTTGCTCCCGCGGAACCTTCGGTGAATTCCGGCAAGGAGAGCTGCGCGTTCTCATTGGAACTGCAAAAATCCGTTTCGTCTCGCAGGCAGTATTTGGTAAAAGTTGACCAGGCGTTGGCGGGGGGGGCTCTGGCCGGCAATGCCGTGGAGGATATGTACGGCAATATCAGGCCGGCGGCGTACTCGCCGGAGGATGATGCTCCGGTGGTTGGCAAGCAGAGCATAGGGGCGATGTTTTTCGGTCGTCCCGCCTCCAAAAGGGTAGTCAGTATTGATGACTTTTCCACCGACTGCGTCAGTTGTCACGATGGAGCGTCAGCTTCCTCTATCGGGGTTAATTTGCGCAATACACCGTTTGGCAGGAAGTCGCAGGTCAATTCCTTTACCAGCGACCATCCGATCGGGATGAACTACGACAGTTATGTCGCAGCGAAGCGGGGATTCAAGCCGATAGGGATGAACAAGATGATATTTGTGGACGGCAAGGTCGGGTGTCTCACCTGTCATGATCCGCTGAACCCGGAGAAGGGGCACCTTGTCATGAGTGACAGAAACAGCGCGCTTTGCAACACCTGCCACGACAAATAGAGCAGGGTATCGGCGGCATCGGCCGCCACCCGAGGCATCCATCGGTTCAACTTCCAGCTTCCCGTTCAGGCATTTGCCGGGATACTGACCAGTTGGACCGATGCTGTTTTTGCGCGACCCTTTTTCTCTTTTTGACATGCAAGCGCGACTGAAGCTATAATGACCCGCTTTGAACAACGCCGGCTCACGGTATAGGGGGATAGAATGCGCAGAATTTTATTGTTACTGGTGGTGCTTGGATTCACTTTGGGCGGCTGTGGAGAGGTGGAATGGTTCCCGGAACAGGGTGTCAGCGCATTCTCCTTTTCCCCTGCATCGGTATTCGGTGTCGCTACCGGGTCGACGCAGACCTCCAATACCATCACCGTGAAGATGGGGGACGCTTCGGCCGCCATCAGCGTCACGGGAGGAGAGTTCAGCATCAACGGCGGGACCTTCACCGCAACCGCCGCAACGGTTAAGGACGGCGATACCGTCGCCGTGCGCCACACTGCGGCCAGTACCGCCGGGAAGAGTACCAGCACCACCCTGACCATCGGCAATAAGTCTGCCAGCTTCTCCAGCACCACCGAGGGTTTCTCGGAAGATGCACGATTCAACGTCACCCCGGGTAGTACGCAGACCTCCAGCACCATGACCCTCCTGCTGCCGGGGGCTTCGGCGCCGATCAGCGTCACCGGGGGAACCTACAGCATCAACGACGGCCCCTTCATCCCGACCCCCGGCACCGTCAACAACGGCGACCGCGTCGCGGTGCGCCACACGGCGGCCGACGGGAGCACCGGAACTACCGTCACCACCACCCTGACCGTGGGCACGAAAAACTTCAGCTTTACCACAACGACCGGCGCTTTCGCAGAGCAAACAGTCACCGGTAGTGCCACGGCGGGTGTCGCGGCTTTCGGGGAGGCCATCTTGCGCCTGGTCTCCGGCAGCCATACCATCACGTTGTTGGAAGGGTTGGGTAACTTCGGCATAGACGGCGAGACTTTCCTGGATGCGCCACAGACCCTTACCTTGCAAGATGGCCAGTCGCTGTTCCTGTCCGATAACGGCACTCGCGGGACAACCGTGTTTCTCATCGACGGCGTGCCGCTGACCTTTATTACAACGGACAGTCCGTAGTGCCGGTTGGAGAACAGTAGCCTGAGCATCTCAATCAGGTAGCAGAGTTTGATCAAGCAGGGGAGGGGCCGTCACGGCCTCTCCCCTCTTTTTTGTGGGCTCGCGGGGCTATTGCGGGTTGGGCTCCGGATTGTCGGTCGTTTCGGCAACCGGCTCCGCTTGCGCTTCGGGTTGCGGCTCGGGTTGCGGCTCCGCTTGCGCTTCGGGTTGTGGCACGGGTTGTGGCGATGGGGGCTCTATTGCGGCACTGTCCGGCGCCGGTTCTTCAGGCGGCGTCGATGAGCCTGGCTCTTCTGTGGCTTGCGCCGATTTTTCCGGCGCGTCCCCGCGATAGTCGACGATATAGATACCACCCCTTTCCTCGATACTCAGCTGCGCCGCGGCTGCCGGCAAGGCGAAAGCTGACAATACAAGACCGGCAAATAGCACTTTCATCTTTCGCCCTCCAGACCTTTCTAGAATTTGTGTTTTCTGAAATACCATAAAAAGTGGGGAGTTACAACAATTGTTGCTTACTCGGCCTGATCATCGACCCGTAGTTCGGATTAGCGTGACCCGGCATCCGATAATTTCGAACAACCTCAAGACAGCAGTCGTTGACCGGGATCGGCCGCGCGCCTGAGTTGGGGCAAAGGCCACGCTCCGTTTGGGCAGGGCTCGCCATAGCAACTCCTTTTTAAATATGGACAAATGCAGGCCCGGTGTCGTAAAATGCGGCTCGTTTCCTTGGTGGGCTTTTCTCATGAGTTGCAGGTATGATTATGCTGCCCGGCCGACACTCCGCCAGTAGATAGCTGGCTATTTTGCCTGCCATGGCGCTGCTGAGCTCTAGGGGCTCTGCCAACCGGCCGCACTGGCTCCTGGTACGGCAAAGCACGCTGGCACCCGGTTATTTCCCGTTGTAATGGCAAAATAGAGCCGGTTAATAGAGTGCAGGCGAAGCTAACTGCCTGTTCTGATAGGGTTGTGGGTGTGCCGGGGCAAATTGGGTTCCGGCACGATTTGGGATCGCTTGTTGCAGTGAAACGGTGGTGCGCCTGGGGCGGACTGCGGTCAGCTGAGCCGGGCGCTGCTCTACTTGAGATGGAGCGGTAAAACAAGCGCAGTGTGTTGTTTTGAGATTCGACCGGCAGGATCATCGGTTCTGGCCGGACGGCGAAAAAAGGAGGCAGAATGTTTAAAGAGGTTTCGAGGCTGTTTCGGAGAAAATCTGCTGGGCTGAGCCTGCTCTGCATCGGGTTGCTGACCTTGGCAGCGCTTGTTGCCGGGCCGTCCTCCGCAGCCGCTGCCATTGGCGAGTTGACCACGACTCACTGGAAAAACGGCAGTAGCCAGGGGTGGTCGCTCAACTCTTCCGTCATCATCTCCGCTCAGCTCGGTCTGGCGACCGTCACCCTGAGCGGACCCGGAATCAGCACGCCGGTCGGTCTAACTGCGGATGCTACCGGGACCATCTACAGCGCCACGCACCCGCTGACTTCTCCTCCCGTGGTCGGCGCTGCCTACACACTGAACGTCACCTATCTGGACAACACTGCGCCGGCCGAGGCTCTGCAGGTATTGGTAAGCAACGTGATCGACGCGTTCGCCACCCCGGTAGCCCCGCTTGGGGGAGTCGCCTCGGCGTCCCCTGCCTTTAGTTGGACCCCGCCTGCCACGCCCCCCGGCGGCTTTTACGAGTATAACGTTTCCCTGAGCGGCTCCGAAATCGAGTGGGCCGTGACGGTTCCCTCGGGTCAGACCACAGCCGCCTACGGCAGTGATCTGCCGCAGGCGGTATTCTACGACTGGTCCGTTGCCGTGGTGGACAGCCAGGGGAACAGGTCCGAAAGCCGGGCCTCTTTTATGCCCGGCGCCAACTTCACCGGTAAGGTAACCGACATAAACGGCGTGGGGCTTGCCGGGGTCCAGATCGATGTCACCGACCTGGCGGGAAATGTGCAGCCGACCGCTACCACCCTGTCCGACGGCAGCTACAGCTACGGCGGTCTGGCGACCGGAAGCTACAAGGTCACCTTCAGCACCGACACGGCAAGTGCCTATTACAAGAACAGGCTGGATCAGCCGGACCTCCTCCCGCTCACCAGCGGCGTGCTGACCACCGGCGTCGATGCCGTTCTGGGCGGCTGGGGCGGCGTTTCAGGCTCCGTCTTTCTCTTCGGTACCGGGAGGCCCGTTACCGGAGTGCGGGTTGCCCTCTACGATGCCAGCCTGGCGCCGGTCGCCTCCGTGCCGGCAGTTGTCATCCTGTCCGGCGGAACCGGCAGCTTCGGAAACTTCTACCTGGGTGTGATCCGCCCCGGGAATTACCAGATCAAGGTGACTGCCGACGGGTATGCCGATTCCTGGACCCCGGTCGCCGTCACGCTTAACACCACCAAGCAGGTCGGCGTCACGCTGACCAGCGGTATCCCGACCATCAACAGCTTCAGCGTCCCCGCCACTTCCGCGTCGCTCACCGTCTCGGGAATCAGCGTCTCCGCGTCGGAATTCAACGGCGTTGCCGGCTACCTGCTGACCGAGAGTTCCGCCCAGCCGTCCGCCGGCGCGGCAGGCTGGAGCGCGACCGCCCCGACCTCTTACACCTTCGCCGGCTCCGGAACCAGGACCCTGTACGCCTGGGCCAAGGGGAGCACCGGACTGGTGTCGGCAGTCACCTCCGTTTCCACCAGGACCGTGACCATCACGGCAAACCGGACCCTGACGGTCCAGACTTCCGGCGCAGGGAGCGTGAACAGCACTCCCTCCGGCATTGCCTGTGTCAGCGGCAGCACCGCCAACTGCAGCGCCAGCTTCACCGGCGGCAGTGTGGTGACCCTGGTGCCGAGCGCTACCTCCTCCACTGTCTTTAGCGGCTGGAGCGGCGCCTGCAGCGGCACGGGGATCTGCCAGGTCGCCATCGACGCCGACAAGAGCGTCACCGCCGGCTTCGCGGTGAAGCCCGCGACGGTACGGATTGATGGGAATGAGACCGCCTACTACAACATCGGCGGCACGCTCGATACCATCGTCACCACAGGCAAGACGGTCAGGGCCAAGGCCGACAGCTTCCTGGAAAACGTCATCATGGTCAGCCAGGTGCCTGTCCTGCTCAAAGGTGGCTACACCGACGACGCTTTCAGCAGCAAAACCGGGACCAGTTTCACGGTCATCGACGGTTCCCTGAAGATCCGTCGCGGCGCGCTGAAAGTAGAGCGCTTGAAGGTGCGTTAATAAAAACCGCCCCCCCGGTTTTGCCGGGGGGGCGGACCTTTTTTCTCCGTTGGTTGCCTGCCTCTCTCCTTAACTCTTAGCCTCGCTCCCCCTTGCTCCAGACAATCTCCGCTTGCGACCCCTTGCTCCAGACAATCTCCGCTTGCGACCCCTTGCTCCAGACAATCTCCGCTTCCGACCCCCTTGCGCATCTGCCGGCGCGCCGCCTGGACTCCTGTGCCGGGTGCCAAGCCGGCTACTCCTGCCGGACCAGTTCGCGATAGTTCGATTCTATCAGGCTCAGCACCGCCTCCAGGCTGAAGTGAGCCGCAACGAAGGCTTTGCCGTTTGCGGCGAGGCGCCCGGCCTGGTCCTGGTCCCTCAGAAGGGTGATCACGGCCTCTGCAAAGGCCGCCGGGGTGTCGGCAACCAGAAGCTCCCGCCCCGGGCCGGCTGCAATTCCTTCATTGCCGAAACTGGTGGTCACCACGGGCGTGCCGGCGGCAAGCGCGTCAAGTACCTTGACGATGATCCCGCCGCCGGTCAGGATCGGCGCCACGAAGACGGCGGCGCTTTTGTATAGCTCGTCGGTCTCCTCCACAAAGCCGGTCACCCTGGTGCAGCAATCGCGCGCTGCCAGTTCCGTTAGGCTTTCAGGCGGGCCGTAGCCTGCAATGACGAACTCGGCACGGGGAAACTCGCGGCGTATCAGCGGCAGCACCATGCTGTGGAACCAGATTGCCGCTCTGACGTTTTCCGGCCGGTATTTGTAGGAAGCGAGGAACAGAAGGCGCTGCCGAACCCGCGGATAGCAGGCAGGTTTCAGATCGAGCCCGGCAGGAATCGGAACGGTGACCACCGGCGCGCCGGGGCAGAGGGCGAGCAGGTAGCGCCTGTCGAAATCGGAGAGGGTGAATATGCGGTCAAAGCGCGACACGATGACTCTTTCAGCGGCGCGCAGCAGCCAGAACTTTGCCAACTGCAGCAGGCGTCCGGGGCCGCGGCTCTGCAACCAGGCCCGCTCCGCCGGCTTGGTTATCACGTCGTGGGCGTCCAATACCATAGGGGTCTTGCCACGGTAAATGAGAATCGCGGTCTCCACCCACTCAACCTGCACCAGATCGTAGTCACCCTCCCTGATCAACCGATTGGCGAAACGGCTGAAGTTAAGATAGTTGGCGATCAGGCGCGCCGTCCCGGCAAGATCCCTTTTGACGATCTGCGGATAGCTGAAAGGGTGGATCCGGGCACAGTAGGGCGAGAGTTCTCCGAGATGTGCCACCTCGCCTTCCTCGTGTCTGGTGGCGAGGTGGATTTCATGATGCAGCGAGAGGCGGCTTAGGAGCTCGAAAACGTAGCGGCCGCCGGCGTGGTAGGCCTTCTCCTGGGGGAGGAAAAGCGAGACAATGAGGATTTTCATGGCACCGTGTCGAGCGCCGCGCAAAAGCCGCGGCCCTGGAGTGTAATAGTTGGAGTGCAATAGTTAAATGGAGTCGGCGACGCAGCAGAGTACTCCGACCGGGGCTTGATTGGCAAAGACAAAATTAGCCGGCGTCTGTCTGAAGGGAATAATTTCTACCTCGAGGCGATATCCATACCGACACAGAGGGCCTCGGGAACTGCAACTCCACCGCGTGCCTGGGAGGGCGCTCGAAGCGGCGGCGGCAATGTTTTTTTCCTGCTGGGCATCGGATAACCCTTTCCAAGCGACTTTTTATGTTGTAATGTTGAGCCCCTCATGCGCCCGTAGCTCAGCTGGATAGAGTACCTGGCTTCGAACCAGGGTGTCGGCGGTTCGAATCCGTCCGGGCGTACCAATAAAAACAGCGATTACATTAACAATATGTTGCAGTGTAGTCTCTGAAGTGACCTTTTGAGTGACCTTTAATTCACAGCTCTCTTTCACAAAAATAAGGGGTCTCAGCTCATGGCTGTGGCCCCTTGGCGTACCTTTATCCTCGTAAGTCTTCTTCCTGTTTTGTCCGATGTCTGGCGTCGGTTCCTCAGCTTGATCCTCTCTCGCCCTTTAAGCCACTCCTCAACCTCGTTAATCTTCCGTATCCCGCCCGTTCCAGTTCCGTTTCTGCTGACTACCCGATCAATCCGCCCTGCCGCCTTAGCTCCTGAGCCGGACCGGCCGGCTTGGCTTTTACATCGTGGCCCGAACTCGGAGGGAGAGGGAGAGCTTATAGAATCCGGCGGAAGATCAGCGCTCTTAAAAAACTTAACCGTAACGCACTGAAATGAGGATGTTAATGGTGGTTTGCCACAAGTCCCCTCCCCCGGAGGGGGAGGGTTAGGGAGGGGGAAGCCTTAATCAGACCGCCCCAGCTTCCAGCAAACCGTCTCGGTCTTCCCCCCTCACGCCTGCGGGCTAAAGCGCTTCGGCGCGCAAGCCCAACCTCCCCCCGCTGGGGGGAGGAGAGATGATAAAGGCCGATAGAGATGGTACTTTATCTCAAACAAAACCCGCTACAGGGGGGGGCGGTTGCTAATCAGGTTCGGGAAACCCTATGACTGCTCCCCTGCTGCGGCGTCTCTCAGGGGAAAAGGCCAGGCCAGGATTCCGCCGTCCATGAACTTCGTGTCCGGGAAGCCAGCGGCGTCGAGGATGTTCTGGGCTTCATAGCCTCTCAGGCTGATTTTGCAGAAGGTAATGATTTCCTTGTCCTTTGGCAATTCTTCCAGCCTCTCCCGCAACATCCCCAACGGGATCAGCAGCGCACCCTCGATGCCGACCTCACGGTGCTCTAAAGGCGAGCGCACGTCGAGCAGGATGAAATCGTCCTTTCGGTCCAATTTGCGCTTCACCTCGTGCGGGGAGATGCCTCTGGCGTGGCCGGCCAGTTTGTTTTTCATGACATCCGCCGCCACGATGAGATTGTCCATGGCCGCTGAATAGGGGGGCGCATAGGCGAGATCCAGCTGCGCCAGTTGCCCGGCCGTCGCGCCGAAGGTGATGGCTACCGCCGCGGCGTCAAGCCGCTTGTCCACGGCACCTTCCCCGGCTGCCTGCAGGCCGAGGATCCTCCCTGAACTCTTTTCCGCGATCAGTTTCAGCACGATCGGTTTTGCCCCGGGGAAAAAATGGGCCTTGTCATGGGATGGAGAGAGTACGGTCTCGATATCATAGCCGTTTGCCAGCGCTTCCACCTCGCTCAGACCGGTTTTGCCGGCATTGATGTCGAAGACCTTGAGGATGCTGGTGCCGATAACGCCGGCAAAAGTTGCCTCTGCACCGGCCGCGTTCATTCCCGCGACACGTCCTTGTTTGTTGGCCGTGCTGCCGAGGGGGATGTGGACCTTTTTCCCGGTGATCAGGTGAGTGGTTTCACAGCAGTCGCCGCAGGCAAAGATGTCCGGATCGTTGGTGCAAAGCCTCCCGTCGACCGCGATTGCCCCGGTTGTGCCTATTTCGATACCGGCGTCCCGGGCCAGCGCCACATTGGGGGTGACGCCGGGGGCGAGGACAACCAGATCGACCGGCAACTCGAGTTCCCCGAGGAGCACCTTTTCCACTTTGCTGCTGCCGGCAAAGCCGGTCACCCTGCAACCGGTCATGACCGTCACGCCCCGCTGTCTCAGCTGTTTTTCGACGAGAAACGCCATCTCGGGGTCCAAAACTCCGGGCAGGAGCTGGTCGCGCATTTCGATCACCGTCACCCGCATCCCTTTTTGCTGCAGTGCTTCTGCGGTTTCCAGACCTATCAGTCCGCCGCCGACGATACAGCCCGTGGCGCCGTAAATGGCGCTGCTCTTCAGCAGTTCTGCGTCTTCTATTGATTTGACGGTGATGATGCCGGGGAGATCCACCTTGCTGACCTTGGGGATGAACGGTGAACTCCCGGTGGCAAGAATCAACCGGTCGTACTCCAGGCTCCCTTGCTCGCCTGTGATCCTGTCGCTGAGTTGCACCACTTTGTTCTGGCGATCGATGCTGGTCACTTCAGTATTCGTCCTGACCCTGACACCCTTGACCTTCTTGAAGAAAGCGGTGTCGCGGAGCACACCGGCCGCTGTGCTCATCAATTCGTTCAGGTCGGTTACGGTATCCGACACGTAATACGGAATACCGCAGGCTCCGTAGGAAATGAAATTCCCCCGGTCGATCAGGGTTACTTCTGCTCTTGGATTGATCCGTTTCGATTTTGAGGCTGCCTTGGCACCGGCGGCGTTCGCGCCGATGACGACTATTCGCGTCTTCATGTGGACCTCATTAGTTATTTTGATTACTGTTGCTGTGCGGCCGGGGATGAAATGGTGCAAGAACAACGAGTTGGGGTGAGTATCTTGTAGTCAAACAGAACCTTCATGACCTAACCCGTGCTGCGCATCTGCGCAGCAGGTTCAGCCGCTGGTAGGCGTCCAGAACAATCCCGTAGGAAACGCGGTGCTGATCGAGAAACCTGCGAACCTCGGCGACCAAGGAGTCAGGCTTCTGCAGATAGTCAGGGAGTCTGCCGGCGAAAAAATCCTCCTCGTTGTCAAACTGGAACAGGGTGCGAAATATTATCGTTTCTCCGGTTTTCCACCCTTCCATTGCGTGCATTGCGCGAATGGCTGACATCTGTGCAGATCTTTCGTCTCCGCTTCCCGCCGCGAAATGCTTCCTGCTTTCGGCATTGGAACCACCTTCTCCCGGTTCAACAACCACAATCACTCCACCCTCCCTGAGAAGGCCGGCGGAGTTGCGCAGGCTGTCGGACATTTCCGCGACCGGGACCTGGTGCAGGGAGAGGGTGTAAATGACCACGTCAAAGCTTCCTGCCGGTAAATCCGGCACCCCGGAAGGTGCCGGCCTAAACTCCACGTTAGCCGCAGCAACGGCCTGCCGTGCCTTTGCCAGCGCGTCGCCATCCGGGTCTGTAGCAACCACACGCCTGGCATGCCGGGCCAAGTCGCGCGTGATCCTTCCGTTGCCGCACCCTATCTCAAGGACGTCCCTGCCGCTTAGGTCGCACTGAGACAAAATCGCGGCTATGTACTGGTTTGTTGGGTCCAGGATCACCTGCATCCTCCTGCGCCGGAGCTACCCTTAATCATATTGGGCACGGGTCATTTCATCAGCCAGGGTCGGGGCAATGAGTGGCTTTCAGGCCGGATCTTGCCACGTGCCAAGATTGGTGTGTGTCTAGGTATCTGCTGAACGCCCCTTCCTTGTTTCTCATTGCTCTGAGGCACTGGTGCATCAATCGATCGGCTTTTGCTCCTGCTTCTCTCGAAGACACTGCATTACTTTTTTCACTTCCTCAGCATCGGTAGGATCAAGATAGGACGTGATGCTGTCTCCACTGAGTCCTTTATAAACCCTGTATCTGTTGCATGATCTATAATCGCCGAAACATAGTCTATTTTTAATGTACTCTACTGACTTAGGTAAGCTCTTCATATTGTCATTGAAAAATTGGCAGCACGGCAAAAGTTCACACGCTTTCTCGACGCCATGATCATCGTGTTCTAGCGCCAGGACCTGACGAATTGTGCTCCGAATCGCATCAGGTCCAACAGAGCTGTCGAAACATCCCGTTCCGGCGTAGGGATCGAAATCGCCGATCTGCATGATCAGCGTTTCGATCAATTGAACTTTGTCTGCATGACTATCAGGGGTGTCGGCAATTTTCAGGATGTCCTCCAGAAGCCAATCAGGAAATTCTCCTCCCATGCTTTGCTGAAGTGCCACCGCTCTGAGTTTCTCAAATAAGTCCATGGTCTGCCTCGTATTCGGTTCTGTTTTTCTCTGTGGTTATGGTAAGCCGCAAGCCGGTAGGCAGGCTGTCGCGGAATTCTGCAACTTTTCGTCGCTGTTTCAATACGTTATGAGACCCGGTCGAAATCAGGCATAAACTGGTACTTTATATATGTATTCAGATTATTGAATCTATACTCTTTGCTTGCTCCTGTCAATACTCAAGGGAGGCCGCGGACAGCGCTGCAACAGATGAGCTGGAGTCAGCTCCGTGCCGCCCCCCATGTGTCCGGTGTGGCAGAGAGCTGCGGCTGGCAGTGCGACAGTAGCCTTCACAGCTGTCTGATCAGGAGAAGGGGCGCTAGCCGCATTTTCCTGCCTGGCTTCGATATCATAGAACCGGGAACGGTTGCCAGGCGGGTTCCGGAGGCGGGTAAAGGACGGACGCGAGTTGGAATTGGTGAGGAAGTTCCTGGAAGTGGGGTTTTGACGGGAGACGGATGGAGGCATCCGGCGGTGTCGGGCTTTCAATGCCGCAAAGTAGAGGGTAGCTTGACCCTGAGGGGAGAAAACAGCTGCCGGCGGGTACTGCCGCGGTGCTTGCAGATCTTCAACTCCTTGTTATCTTTTTCCATCTTACCTTCTCGCACAAGGGAGCACGCGATGGAAACCCGAATAGACGAAATTGCGCCGGATCTCTACAGGCTGTCGACCTACATCTCCCAGATCAACCTCCAGTTCAACCAGTTCCTGGTTAATGACGACGAGCCGCTCCTTTACCATACCGGCATGCGTGGGATGTTCCCCAAGGTGCGCGATGCTGTGGCAAAGATTGTAGATCCGGCAGGCATCCGCTGGATCGGGTTCAGTCATTTCGAGGCTGACGAGTGCGGTTCTCTAAACGAGTGGCTGGCGGTGGCTCCCCATGCCAGAGCGTTTTGCGGGGTGGTCGGGGCACTGGTCAATATCAACGACTTCATCGGCGGACGGGCGCGTATCATGACCACCGGTGAAATACTCGCCACCGGCAGGCGTCGGTTCAGTTTTCTCGAAACGCCCCAAGTTCCCCATGGCTGGGATGCCAGTCTCCTTTTCGAGGAGACCGGTGCAACTCTTTTCTGCTCCGACCTCTTCCTCCAGAATGGCGATCTCTGTGCCTTGACGGAGGAAGATCTGGTCCAGCCGGCACGGCAAGCGCTCGAGGCATACGAAGCGGGGCCTCTTGCACACCCGTATCCTTACTCGTCATTGACCCATACCACCTTGCAAATGCTGGCAAGCCTCGGGCCGAAGCTCCTCGCTACCATGCACGGCTCCTCTTTCAGCGGTGACGGTGAACGCTCTTTACGCGAACTCGCCACGATGTACGCAGTAACTTTGGGTGGGGAGGGAAGATAAGCTCAGGGAGGGAGAGGCGCGAGCGTCAGACCGCTAATTTCAGTGTCGTCTCGATCTCGTGCCAGGGAACGCAGACCCTTTTGCGCTCGTCCCGCTCAATGAGACCGACGCTTTCAAGTGCAGAAACGTCATCATAGACATTCTTGTAGCTACGGTTTAACAGTTTCGACAGTGCATTTACACTCATAGGGCCGGCCTTGTGCAGTTCTTCAAGAAGCACGAGACGCTTCGGGGTGATGTAGCGGAGGAGGGTCTTGAAATCGTGGAAGAAGACCCGCTCTATGGGTTGCTCGGGAAAGATGCCTTGGTCGAACTGGCGCAGGATATCAGTCGTTTCCTTGTTTGATTCTTCCCAGCTTTTTATCCCGATCTTCAGGTCTCTCATCTGGTGTCTCTCCTTTATCCATCACGGTAGCGATGTCGGCAAGAAAATCTGCGAAGGTTGCTTCCAGATTCCGGAACAGGTACGGTAGCTGGACTCCCTCTAAATGCTTGTGATCACCCTTGCCGCGCTCGTTGTCGTAGCGCACCAGGCAGGTCCCGTCGTCCGTGCCGAAAAAAAATCGATACTTGAATTGGTGCCGGCACCCCTGAACCGGTTTGTGAAGGCGCCAGACCACCATCTCGCGGATGTATCTGCCCAAAGTCTGCTTTTCCCGGAATATCGGATCAGCCTTCATTGTCAGTCCTTATGGTGTAAAATACTATAACTATGGTGGTCCGGCAAGTCGATTTATTTCCAAATCCTCAGAGTGATGATATTGCTTTCTGAGCCGCTGACGATACTTTGCAGCTTAATTGCCCAAATCTCCTTCTCGTCATCACATCGATGGTTTGATTCTTTGCCTGTTTTTGAAAGGCAACTGTCAAAGCGGAGGGAATATGCCTTGGTGCAAAGTCTGACGAATGGAGTGAACTGACAAAGGGGGAGCAAGCAGCTGAAAGAACGGCAGCTTGTTTGACAGGAATCGAGGCGGCTGTCACAAAATTCAGAGTTGCCTTTTAAGCGGGTTTAATTTAATCTAATGCTCGGGTGTTAAGAAGCATGACTGATACCCAAACCAATCCAGAAGGAGGAATGGAAGATGAATCCCGAAATCGCTAAGCTTTCTCCGGCACAAAAGCTGATGAAGCAAGCCATACATGAGATAGACGACTACTTCGGTGAGGGTGTGGCCTTCAAGAACATCGAGTTCTTGGGAAGTTACATTCAGGCCCTGGCCACTCTGGAACTCAAAGACACCCTGCGGAACAAGCTCTGATAGTACTGCCTGCCAATCCCGCGTCTCCCCCGGTCGCTGATGGACGGTTCACTGCTACCGATGGTTCGCCATTTAGCTAAATCTTGACTAATCCCGGTGTTCTGCCTTCGGCAGCGTGAACCAGAAGGTCGCACCTTCGCCTGGCGCGCCCTCGGCCCATACCCTGCCGCCGTGCCGCGTCACGATGCGCTGGACGATGGCGAGACCTACGCCGGTACCCTCGAATTCATCGGTCCTGTGCAGACGCTGAAACAGCCCGAAGAGTTTATTCACATACGCCGCATCGAACCCCACCCCGTTGTCCCTGATGTAGAACTCGGTCTCGTTTTCCTGTTCTACTGCGCCGATCTCGATCTTCGCCGGGGCAACCGGCCGGGTATACTTGATGGCATTAGCGACCAGATTGTACACCACCTGGCGCAGCATCGCGGTATCCCCGATAACCGCAGGCAGCACCGAGATCTCCCATTCCAGCTCCCTATCCTTTACCTCCTCTGCCAGCTCTTTCACGATGTCCTTTACCAGTAAGCCGAAATCTACCCTGGTCTTCATAATCTCGGTGCGTCCCATCCTGGAAAAAGCCAGCAGGTCGTCGATCAGGGTGCCCATCTTCTGAGCCGCCTCGGTGATCACCCGCAAATAGTGGCGACTTTTGTCATCGAGCGTGAGCGTCGCTTTGGTGTTCAGCAGATCGACGAAGCCGATGATGTGGCGCAAGGGTGCGCGCAGGTCGTGGGACACCGAATAGCTGAAGGCTTCCAACTCCCTGTTGGTGGCGGCCAGTTGCGCGACTTGATGCTTTAATGCTGTGTTGAGCTGGGATATTTGGGCTTCGCTTTGTTTTTGCAGGGTTATATCGCGGATAACGGCGAAGGCCCAGATGCCCTCGGTGGTCTCGATGGGGTTCAGCATGATGTCTACCGGAATCTCCCTGCCGTCATGACTGCGACCGTAGAGTTCCAGGCCGATCCCCATCTTTCGGGGGCGGGGATCTTCAAAGTAATTGCGGCGGTGCTGCCGGTGGTGCCTGTGGTAGCGCTCCGGCATCAGGTGCTCGATGCGCTGGCCGATCAGTTCCTCCCGCATGTAACCAAACAGCGCCTCGGTCTGCTGGTTCACCTTTCGGATCGTGCCATTGCCGTCAACCACCACCACCGCATCCGGTGCCGTCTCAAAAAGCCGCTCCAGCATGTTTCGGCTCTTCTGCAGCGCCTCTTCCATGCTGCGCTTCTCGGTGGCGTCACGGGTCATCTTGATGAACCCGACAATATTTCCCTCCTCATCGAGCAAGGTGGAAAGGGTTACGTTGGCCCAAAAGCGGCCGCCGTCCTTGCGCACGCGCCATCCCTGCAGTTCCAGACTCCCCAGCGACTTGACGATATCGAGTTGCCTTTGCGGTGACCCGGTTCTTACCTCTTCCTTGGGATAGAAGATAGAGAAGTGTTTTCCTATGATCTCTTCTGCCCGGTATCCTTTGATCCGCTCGGCTCCCGCATTCCAGGAAATGATCTGTCCCTGCGGGTCCAGCATGATGATCGCGTAGTCCTTTACCTGGTCTACCATCATGCGGAACCGTTGATCGGAGGGGCGCAGTATTGTCTGCTCGTGAACCGTTTCAACTGTTGGTTCCGGACGCCTTGTTTCATCTTTATTGGCCATGGCTTTGTTCTATCCTTTGAACGGCCCCGTGCCGTTAGATCCCTCTATGCTTTGACCTTTTCGCCTGCTCGCTTTGATGTCTGAGCCATTATATATTTTTTCATTTTTCATTACAAACACCGCACCCATCGATGAGCATTCCGCTACTACAATAATTGTTGCAACATTCTAAGCTGACGGGGTGTCGAAAGCGTGCGAGCTTGGCAAATAATAAAGTTTTTTAGCTACCTGCTGATCATCTGCAGTAAAATGTGTTATCTTGCTTGGGAGATGAGATAACAAATGTGTGGCAAATCGGTCTGATGTCCCGAACAAATGCTCTGACTCCGGGGAGAAAAGAGATGGCTGATCTGGAATGGTACAAAAACTACTCTGACAGTGAGCCGATTATAGAGAAGGAATTACTCAATAAGGTGTTGTCCAACGGGGCCTATGCTACCTTTGCCCTGGTCCGCCATAATGGCGAATACAAGGCTATGCTCTATGTCAACGGCAAGCGGATCAACGGACCCTCATTGCCGCAACCACTGACAACGCCCAAAGATGATGTGACGCATTGGATGGGTAATAAGCCTGGTGTGGGATTGACCACATCGGAAGCGGAAATGATCATTGACGCAGTTACTGACAGAATCGAACGTAGCTCGAAGTGAATGAAGCTCGAAGTGAACCAGAGACAAGTCGCCCCCGCCAGAGGTTCACTCCAACACAATTCCCCCCTCTACTGCAGCGTTAGACCTGGTCAATCCTTCCATGCCGTGTCGACTTTTCACCATGCATCTCGCGCAGTCGGCGCGCAGCGACGATCATGTTGGCAAGTGCCGCCCTGGTCTCTGCCCAACCGCGCGTCTTCAGTCCGCAGTCCGGATTTACCCAGAGCCGCTCTTTGGGCACCGATTGTAGCGCGCGCTCAAGCAGGTCGAGCATCTCTTCAGGCGAGGGGATGCGCGGAGAATGAATGTCGTAGACTCCCGGGCCGATTTCGTTGGGATAGCTGAAATCTCTGAACGCCTCCAGGAGATCCATCTGGGAGCGGGATGTTTCAATGGTGATTACGTCGGCATCCATGGCAGCGATATTGACGATGATGTCGTTGAATTCGGAGTAGCACATGTGGGTGTGAATCTGCGTTTCGTCGCGCACGCTAGAGGTGGCTAAGCGAAAACTATCGACCGCCCAGTGCAGATACCCCTCCCGATCGGCCTGCCTGAGCGGCAACCCTTCGCGAAACGCCGGCTCGTCGATCTGAATCGCTGCCAGGCCTGCCGTTTCCAGATCGCTCACCTCGTCCCGGATCGCCAGCGCAATCTGCATTGCGGTGTCACGCCGGGGCTGATCGTCGCGCACGAAAGACCATTGCAAGATGGTGACAGGACCGGTCAGCATCCCCTTGACCGGTTTCTTGGTCAGAGACTGGGCAAAGCTGCTCCAGCGCAAGGTCATGGGGCGTTTGCGTTCCACGTCGCCGTAGATGATGGGCGGCCTGACGCAGCGCGAGCCGAAGCTCTGTACCCAGCCGCTCTGTGTGAAACAGCAGCCCTCCAGTTGCTCGCCGAAATACTGCACCATGTCGTTGCGCTCGAATTCCCCGTGCACCAGCAGGTCCATGCCGATCTCTTCCTGAAACCTGATAGCCTCTTCTGTTTCACGCTCCAGGGCCGAGGTATAGGCCTCTTCGGTGACTTTGCCCTGGCTCAGTTGCGAGCGGACTCTCCTGATTTCGGCGGTCTGGGGGAAGGATCCGATGGTGGTGGTGGGAAATAACGGCAAGTTCAGTGCCTGCTGCTGTTTGCCCTGTCGCAGCTGAAACGGGTTCAGTCGCCGCAGATCCTTTGGTCCGACTGCCTCCACTCGTGCCTTGACCTGCGGCCTGTGGATCAGTTGAGAGTTGCGGCGGCTTTCGATGGCCATTGTGTTTTCTGCCAGGCGCCCGTCACGGTCATTTTGCGCTTGCTGCCCGAACAATGAAGCGATCGTCTTTACCTCGTCGAGTTTCTGGCCGGCAAAGGCTAGCCAGTTCTGGATTTCGGCCGGCAAAACTGCTGCATCCTTTTCCAACCTGCAATCGTAGGGGACGTGCAGCAGCGAGCAGGACGGGGCGATCAGCACGCGATCCTCGCCCAGAGCCTCGACTGCCTGCTCGACGAGCCCAAGCGACCTGGAGAGATCATTTTTCCAGATGTTGCGGCCGTCGACCACGCCAAGCGACAGGGTGAGCCGCTGAGGAGCGGCAGCGAGGACAGCTTCAAGCTGGTCCGGTGCCCGGACCAGGTCCAGATGTAAAGCGTGCACCGGGAGTGTGGCGGCTAAAATGCAGTTGTCGCGCAGCCCCTCGAAATAGGTGGCGAGGATGATTTTCAACTGCGGCACGGCATGGCTTAAGCGGGCAAAGCTGCTTTGATAGGCGGCACGTACCATGTCGTCCAGATCCAGCGCCAGGAACGGCTCATCAATCTGGACGAACTCGGCACCGGCAGCCTGCAACTCTTTCAGCAACTCAATATATACCGGCAGGAGGCTATCCAGCAGCTCTAAACGATGAAAGCCCGGTTCTTTTTCCTTGCCAAGCATAAGATAGCTGACCGGGCCGACCAGCACAGGCTTGGGCCGGATCCCGAGAGCTTTGGCCTCCGTCAGTTCGCCCACAGCCTTGGCTGGATTCAAGGTGAAGCTCTGCGCCCGGTTGAATTCAGGCACAATATAGTGGTAGTTGGTATCGAACCATTTGGTCATCTCCATGGCGATTATGTCAATATCGCCCCTTTGGTATCCCCTTGCCATGGCGAAGTACAACTCAAGATCGGAAGCGGCCCCAAGCTGATGATAGCGCGGCGGTATGGCGCCCAGAGCGAGCGTCATGTCGAGCACCTGGTCGTAGAAAGAAAAGTCATTACAGGGGATCAGATCGATACCGGCTTGCTGCTGACTCTGCCAATGCGTCTGTCGGAGGCTTTTGCCGGTTGCGATCAGCTCTTCAGGGCTGGACTCTCCCGCCCAATAACGCTCGCAGGCACTTTTAAGTTCACGTTGCTTGCCGATGCGCGGATAGCCAAGGTTATGGGTCAGCATACTTTTCCTCCAAGAGTCGGAATGTATTTAACTCGTATCTGTATCTGTATCTGTATCTGTAGGTCGGGTTAGCGCAGCGTAACCCGACATTATCTCTGATGCTGCAATTGTCGGGTTACGCCCTTCGGGCTAACCCGACCTACATGTGCCCAGCTGCAGAAAGTTGATACTTGTCTATCAGGCTTATAAGTGGCTGAAATGTTTAGCCGCGGGCGGTTAGAGTGGTCCAGTCGATTTTTGCAAGCTCAAATTGTAGCGGAAGGGTTTGTATTTACAACGCTCGTAACAAGTGAAGCAAAAGTAAAAGGAAAAGGGCTACAGCGTGTGCCATAGCCCTCTTGATGTTGCTACTCTGGCTGCCGATAGCTCCATACCAAGCAAGTGACGCAGCGGGATTATCTAGCCGCACTATCTCGCCGGCACAATCGTTTCAAAACTCTGCATCCAGTTCATGCCGAAGCCGCCGCGAAAGAGTCCCACGTCGCCTCCATCATCGCCAATATATTTATAGGTGAAACGAAGCCTGGTACCCGGCGCGACCGCAACGGGCAGTTTTACTTGGAACGCGGCGGTTTCATCCATGCGCAACTGGATCGGGATCACGAAGGTCATCGCGCGTGCTACTACCTTGCCGCCAGAATCGAGTACTGCAACACTTATCTCAAGATCATGCATGTAGGCATAGCGCATGTTTTTCGCCACTCCGTCGATCACGGTCTGATCTCCAGTGACTCTGATGTCCCAGGCCAGCTTCAGATCGAATTCCGAGTGACGTTGCGGCAGGGTCTCCAGTCGTTGACGGCTGGCATCGTAGTGGGAGTAGGTAGAGCAGGAACTCAGGAGCACGGCAACAAGGATCAGCAGGAACATGCGTCGCATCGTCATTTTCGTCACCTCCGACGGGTAACCTCCTGGTGTTCTGACTGGTTCTAACTGGTTTTATTGTACGCCTGGCGCTGCTGGAATCTCAACGGGGAAGCGCCTGTGAGCGGCGATACAGGGGGGGGAACTCTACATGACCCGTCCCGTCAAGGCTGAACGAGCAAAAGGCACCGGAGATTTTGCTTTCCCCCCTCCCTTGATGGGAGGGGCTAGGGGAGGGTGGACGGTCTGATTTGAGGTCACTCCCCCCTTTATCAAAGGGGGCAAGGGGGGATTTAGTCTGAGCCAGCTGGCTAAATCCCCCTCGATCCCCCTTTGACAAAGGGGGAGGCTAGTCGGTAGCAGATTGCAGATTGCAGCAGCACCTTTTGGGATATAGTTCCGATGATTATTCGTCCCTACAGGACCGGTCCCGCCATTTCTTAAAAAAAAACGCACGCGGATTCTACATCCGCGTGCGTGTGCATTTTCCCAATACTCGACCTGTCTGCTGGCCGCCCCTAGGCGACCGAAACCTCAATGCGGCGAGGTTTTGCTGCTTCTGCCTTTGGCAGCTGCAGCTTAAGGACGCCATTGTTGAACTCAGCCTTGACCGCTGACGTGTCGATCAGATCAGGAATCTGGAACTGCCGGTAATAGGGCGCCCACTCGAATTCGGTATAAACAGGGCGTCCCGGCAAATCCCTGGTTACCGGTGCATTTATGGTCAGAATTCCCTTCTCCACGTTGATATCTACGTTCTCTTTGGAGGCACCCGGGAGATCGGCCGTCAGAACCAGCCCTGATTCTTCCTCTATGATATTTACCGCGGGCCTCAGGAACCTCTCAGGAGCCCGCGTTTCTTCCCTTTGCTGTACATTCCTTTCCTGATCACGTTCCGTTAAGCTATTAGTAGCCATGATCTATCCTCCTGTATCACTATGTGTCTGTCTTGATTTGTTTGTGTAACATCTTGTCGCAGGGACTATCTTGCCGGCCTTTGTCTAAGCTCAGCATTTAATAGGTCTACTACCTCTCCTCGGGCTCAACTAATCTGTACCTCTATTTTTCGCGGCTTGGCGTGCTCCGATTTTGGCATCGTTATCCGCATCACCCCGTCCTTGTACTCAGCTTTCGTCTGATCCGCACTGATATCGGCCGGAAGATCGACCGTTCGGGAGAATTTCCCATACCCGAGCTCGCTTCTGTGCAGCAGACCCGGTTGATTTGAGGGCGCCTTTCTTTCCCCTGAGATGGTGATGCATCCCCGCAGCAGGGAAAGCTGCAACTCCTTCGGGTCGATTCCTGGCAGCAGCGCGTCCAGGTAGACATGGCCCTCGTCCTCGCTCAGATTGAGCAATGGAAAGCGCCGTGCCGAGGTAGGGGATAGAAATGTAGTCGCCAGCGGTCGGGCAACTCCTACGCCCCGGAAAGCTTCGTCTATCTCCCTTCTCAGACTGTCCAACTCGTTGAATACACTCCAGCTAGCCATTTCTAGTACCTCCTTTTGTTTTCACTCGATCTAACTTCTGGTCGGAAAATAATGATCGATATTGCCGTTGTCAAGGGAGAGGAATACAGGAAAAAATCAGCTCGGTGGGAGGTGGTTCGGAGAATCAGTTGTAGGGTGGGCAGCCCTCTGCCCACCTCAATGAGGCATAGCATAGGGGCAAGAGGGTACGGAGCGCGTGGGCACGGGGTGCCCACCCTACGCCTGCCCGCCTCATCCGTATCTAGAACGGGAAAAACGTGCAAAGGGGGAAAAGTCCCCCTTTGGAAAAGGGGGATTTAGGGGGATTTGCCTTAAGACGCCCTCGGCACTCCGTAGCAACCCGGGTAAAATCCCCCCCGACCCCCCTTTTACAAGAGGTCTTATGCTGCAGAGCAGCACTCATCAAGGTGGAGGTCAGGAGGGGGGTGGGTCATTTTGGCGCCAGAACGAACCGGTCCCCCTCTGCCGCCTCATCCATATCTGAATAGGAGGAACGTGCAAAGGGGGATCGCGTATTGACTCTATTACAACCTGTATCCTGTGAATCGCTGCATTAGCTTAACCCGGAACGCTATTGCTCCGCAAAGAAACCGCTACTTCATCTGCGCTACTTCATCTGCGAATCGTCGCACCGTTCAAACCCCTTGGAGTGGAAATCCCGCTTGCCGTCCCGCTTGCCGTCCAACCTGGACTCTCGCTTCGCCTCTCGCTTGGCCTGGATCTCCTTGAACTTAGTCACCTGATCGGGAGTCAGCATGGTGAGGAATTGCTTGGTGGTCTGTGCCCTCTTGACCGCCAGTTCCTCCTGTACATCCGCTACCTTGGCTGCCTGTGCCCGGATGGCTGACTCGTCGGCGCTGCCCGATTGTACCAGGGTATGCAATTGACGTCTCTCGGTTCTAAGTGTGCTGAACATCATCTTACCATCCTCCCGGTTCGCCTCGAATAACGCCTTCGCCTGAGTCTTTTGCTGATCCGTCAGACCCAGTTCCTTTGCCATTATCTGATGATAGTTACCCCGGTTACCCTTGTGACCCCGGTGGCCGCGGTGACCTTTGTGCTTGTGATGATCGCCCCTTACCTCGGTTTGTTTGGTCGGCGAACTGGTGTCGGCAATTGCGATTTGGCTGCCGAAGGCAGTGGCGGCGGTGATGCAGGTTAATAGTGCCAGACTCCTGAATTGTGTTGTCATCTCGATTCTCCCTTTTGTTTCGGCTCGCCCTTTGTCTCTGGCTTGCTCGTGGTGATGTGAGAACCTTAGCGTCAAATTGTGGATGTAATGTGGAAGAACTAAGGAAATCCCTGAATCGGACTCAGGCAGCAGACGGCAATTTACCAATAAAGCCATGGTAATAATTTTTTGAGACAGCCCTTGTTGATATCTCAAATCGAGTTGCTAGAATATGCTATCGTTTGTGACATTGAAACTTTCTAAGGGGGGGTGTTATGAAGATTCCGGTAGTGTTTCCAGACCAAAGGCGCGGCTTAGTCAAGTCAGAAGAACTCCAACAACTGATAGAGGAGGAGGCAATTATCTCCTTCCTGCGTAGTGACGGCGAGTCTGTCGAGGTTGGCGTGGATAGTGTGCGAGGCATGGGTGGCAGGAAATACCGGGGGCCGGAGCGCCGGGGCAACGTCCTGTTTTGTTAGCTGACTGCGGTAAAATCGGAAGGCACTAGGGCCGGTTCCAGGATTGGGACCGGCCTGCTTTGTTTGAGGTCTGTATCTGTTCGGCGCCAAAACGACCCATCCCCCTCCTGAGCTCCCCCTTGAAAGGGGAGGAAAGTGAAGAGCGGAAAATCGGCGCTAATCGGGTTATTCTAAGAGGCCTGGACCGAAAGGGGGATCTAACATGGAAAAAAGTTCAAGAGTGATCTTACTAGTAGCATCTTGTCTCGCATTGACCTTAGCAAGCGAACCCTGCTACGCTATTTCCGATTGTATCTACGCAGCCGTTAACTTTTCAGACGGTGCCGTCTCCTGCCAGTCCGGGCGCCAGTTTCGCTGCAGTAACGGTACCTGGCAGGACCTCGGGATGCCATGTGCCGCTCCTCCACCACTGCCGACCATTGTAGATCCCGCCGATTGTAGTTGTACCCTTGATGACTTAAGGGTTTGCGACCAGTCGGGCCAGGCTTGTTGCGTGACGCTCGAAGCGGGCAAATGCACCAAGAGTTGCTGCCTAAAACAGTAGGGTGATTGGCAGGTAAAGTGGCAGGCAAACTCCTCCCTCCAAAGCCGCAAATTGGTAAACTTTTCTGACCTAAGTAGGCTAAAAATAAACGTATACGCTTCCGGCGCTACTTGCTCTTGCGGTTTGTTTTAAACCCGTGTATACAGGGATACCGAAGCTTGTGCATCACTTCCGTATGGTCGGTGTCGATGCACTGCCGCAATGTTGTATGGCTAGCTAAGGGCGAAGAGTTGTTCATACCTGATACCAGAGCATCCGCAGGACCTCCTTTTTCAAATTTGCAAAACGACAACACCTCTTTTGCATTTCTGCGAATGACCTCCTGTGATGAATTAGCATCGATCAACGTGCTGATATTACGGTGCATCATCCCCTCCAGCCTCCCTTTAATCCTCAAACGTTTTTGCTCTGCTGCGAAAAAGCTTTTTTCAGCTCACCGTTTTCTATTAAAAATGCATCCGCCAACTGATTGATTTTTCGTGTCTTTTTGAGATATACGAAACTTTAGAACGTTGGTATGTAAGTTGCTATGGATATGGCAAGCGTCATCAATTCAACTATGGAGGTATAAAGGCATGTCAGAAACGTCATCTAATAAGGGCTGGCAGGTGGTCATCGCCGGAACCGGAATCAACCTGGCGCTCGGGGTGTTGTATGCCTGGAGTATCTTCAAGGGAGCTATCAAGGCGTCCATAGAGCAGGGGGGACCCGACGCATTCCAGTGGAGCCTCTCTTCCATCAACGACCCGTACGGTCTGTGCTGCCTCTTTTTCGCCTTCTCGATGGTAATCGCCGGCAAGTGCCAGGACAAGATCGGACCGGCGCGGACCGCGCTGATCGGCGGCTTGCTGGTAGGCGCCGGCTTTCTGCTGATGTCCTACTCCAACAGCTACGCGGCCTGGGTCACAGGCTTCGGCGTACTGGCAGGGTCCGGTTTCGGCTTCGGCTATTCGGCCGCTACCCCTCCGGCTCTTAAATGGTTCTCCTCCAAGAAGACCGGCCTCATTGCAGGCACCGTCGTTGCGGGCTTCGGTCTGGCACCGGTCTACATCGCGCCGCTCTCCAGCTACCTGCTGGGGGTGTACGGCATCCAGAAGTCGATGCTCTTCCTGGCAGCCGGCTTTACCGTCGTCGTCTGTGGCCTCTCCTTCCTCCTGGTCAACCCGCCCAAAGGGTTCGTTCCGGCAGAGCCTGCCGAGAAGGGAGACGGCAGTCAGGCACCAGTCAAGAAGGCAGCCGTCCACGACGCCAGCGTCGCCGAGATGCTGCGCTCGCCCAAGTTCTACATGCTTTGGACCACCTTCTTCATCGGCGCCGGCGCAGGCCTGATGGTTATCGGTTCCGTCGCAGGGCTTGCCAAACACAGCATGGGCTCCATGGCTTTCGT